>Ga0326728_10001494_pt1 | contig 82213 bp, 71 predicted proteins | sample MB3enrmetagenome_FD_207602 | JGI IMG/M metagenome (GOLD analysis project Ga0326728, IMG submission 207602) | Lab enriched peat soil microbial communities from McLean, Ithaca, NY, United States - MB31MN | ecosystem: Environmental > Terrestrial > Soil > Wetlands > Peat | place: USA: New York...
GTCCCGAACTCCATCGCTACGTTGAGACGGCACCTCATAGTCGCTCTGGTCGCTCATCTGCCGCGATGCCCGTGCTGCGGAGGGGCACGGATCACGGAACAAAGGCTGAATTTATGACGCAGTAAAAGTAGGGCGATTCTCCCTTTGCCCCGCTCATGTCCCGTCGTTCACACGCGCCCGCTCAGCCCGGCGATCGTGACCGCGATCCGGTCGCCGAACCGCCGCGGCAGTGCCACCTCCGGCCAGCGCCGCAGATCCCGCCGCGCCAACACCGCCGGAAGCGCCGCCGCCACCGCGTCCCGTGGCACCGCCCCGGACGGCGCCTCCAGCAAAGCCCGCCCCTCGCGAGCGACATCGTCCAGGACCGCCCGGGCGGGCACGGCGCCGGGGTCATGAACAAATCCCTCCGGCCAAAGCCCATGCCGCTCCAGCAGGTCATGCGGCAGCAGGCAGCGTCCTTGCGCTGCCAAAATGCCACTCGCCCGCAGCAGCCCGGCTACGCCGTAAGCAGCACCGAACGGGCGCACGACCTCCGGCTGCGGCGCACCGAGCGCGGCGGCGGCGGCGACCGCCAGCCCGCCTGCCCCGGCCAGCAGCCAGGCGCGCCAATCATCGAGCGTCGCGAAATCGTCATAGGCTTCGGCCTCGCGCGCCTCGATCAGCGGCAGCAGAAGCCCGCGGTCCAGCGCGCCGGCGGCAATGGCCTGCGACAGCGGAGACGCCACTTCGTGCCGGCGCGGCTCGCCCTCCACCACCTCGCGCCACCATTGCAGGCGGATCAGCGCCAGCGGCGGTTCGCTCGCCACCTCCCGCGCGCGGGCCAGTTCGTGGTTGAAGGCATATAAAACCAGCAGCGCATCCCGCCGATCGGCCGGAGCAAACAGCGCGGTCAGGAAACGGTCGGGGTCGTGGCGGCGAACCAGGGCGGCGAGCACATCGTTCATGCCCGGGTGGTCGCGCGGTTCGCGGCCCCTGGCAAGACCGCCACCGGCTTGACGGGGCGGCAGGTCGTCCATAGCTACGGAATGTTCCTGGCCGCAACGGCGGCGCATGACCCCACATCGTCCGGAGGATCTCAATGGCTTTTGAACTGCCGACCCTGCCTTACTCCAAGGCCGCGCTTGGCGCGAAAAACATGTCGGAGGAAACCCTCGACCTGCATCACGGCAAGCACCATCAGGCATACATCACCGCGCTGAACGGCTTTGTCGAGAAGGATCCCGCGCTTCAGGGCAAGTCCTTGGATGAAATTGTCACCTCGACCGCGGCGGCCGGCGGGCCGGTGTTCAACAATGCGGGACAGCATTGGAACCACATTATCTTCTGGCAGTCGCTCAGCCCCAAGGGCGGCGTTATCCCGCCGAAGCTGGAAGCCAAGATCAACGAGGACCTCGGCGGCGTCGCCGCGTTCAAGGACGCGTTCAAGGCGGCGGGTATCAGCCAGTTCGGCTCCGGCTGGGCCTGGCTGGTGCTGGGTCCGGACGGCAAGCTGAAGGTGACGAAGACCCCGAACGGCTCCAACCCGCTTGCCACGGGTGAGGGCAAGGTGCTGCTCGCGGTCGATGTGTGGGAGCACAGCTACTACCTGGACTTCCGCAACCGGCGCCCGGACTACCTGCAGAACTTCCTGGATAGCCTGGCGAACTACGAATACGCCGAAGCGCAGCTTTAATCGCGCGGACGATCCCGGACGCGGCGCGCGCGCCGCGTCCGGGTCCTCTCAGCGGCGGGCAAGGCGGGGCGCCAAGGCCAGCATGAGGGGGAACGTGGCCAAGGCGGTCAGTGCTGAGGCCGCTGTCGCCCAGTTGGCGCCCGCAGCGTCTCCCAGCACGCCATACAGCACAGGCGCCAGCGCGCCCGACCCAATTGTGCCCGTGTAAAAAAGGGCGAACGACTGTTCGGCGCCGTCTTGCGTCGCCAGCTCAGGGACTGTGCCGTAAAGCACTGAAGACGTCCCGTTCAGCATAACGCCCAGCAGCGGCAGCAGGGCCAGCACGGGGGCGAGCGGCAACGACAAAACCAGCAGGATGCAGGCCGCCGTTCCGCCCTCGGTCAACAGGACGGTCCACAGAACGCCGACACGCCCACCAAGCCAACCGCAGGCGAATTTGCCGGCGGCGCCGCCAAGGAAGACCATGGCCAGGGCGATGCCAACCGTTGGCGTGCTGGCGCCCTTAGCCTTGAGCAGGAACGGCAGGAAGGTCAGCAGGCCCATGCGGACCGCGGAATCCAGGATGCCGATGGCGAACAGAAGCCAAAACCCTCCACGACCCCCGCCTGCCACGGTCCCCGTCTGCGGCCGAGCCTCGCCAATAGGCGGCAGCAGCGCTGCGATGACGGCCGCGACGGCAAGTCCGAGCGCGCTCCATAGCCAGAGCGTGGAACGCCACGGCATGAGCATCAGCAACAGCCCGGTCGCCGCCGGGATCGCCGCCTTCCCGAGGTCGCCGGTGAAGTTGTAGGTTCCCAGCGGCCCCCTGGCCGCCTCCCCATAGGCGCGCGAAACGGCCGCCGACGCGATCGGGTGCTGCGCGCTGGAACCGGCGCCCGACAGCGCAAGGGCCGCGCAGAGGCCGAACATGCCGCCGGAAAACCCCGCGAGAGCATAGCCGAGCGCCGCAAGCGCGGTGCCGAGGGCGAGAACCGCACGGCCCCCGACGCGCTTGGCCAGCCACCCCGCGGGGATCTGCAATCCCGCCATGGCCCCGCTGTACACGCCGCGAAACAGCGCCAACACGCCATACCCGAGGTCGAACTCCGCCTGCCAGAGCGGCAACAGCACATAGATCATGTCGGTGTAGCCGTCGTGCAGAGCGTGGGCGATCCCCGTGACAATCAGTGTGCGCCGCGCGCTGCCGCCCGGCCGCATCTGGGCTTTGGTCGCTAATTGTGCAATCGGCACGGTCGCCTCCCTGTCATCCTCCTGTCACAAGGTGTTGCCGCCCCCATATCCCGGCAAACGAGTAATCCTGACCGCATGCGTGAGGAAAACTGACGCGAATGCATCGCCGTCTGCCACCGCTCAACGCTCTGCGCGCCTTCGAAGCCGCGGCCCGGCACGCCAGCTTCACCAAGGCGGCGGCGGAGCTTTTCGTGACCCACGGCGCCATCAGCCGGCAGGTGCAGGCGCTGGAAGCCTGGCTGGATCAGCCGTTGTTCGAGCGGCACAACCGCCGCGTCGCGCTCACCCAAGCAGGCGCCGCCTACCTCGCGGAGATCGGCGCGGCGCTGGACCGCATCGCGATGGCGACCGCGCGCCAGACGGATACCGGCGAACGCCGGCTGCTGCGGGTCAACGCGCTCGCCACCTTCGCAATGCGCTGGCTGATCCCGCGCCTGTCGGACTTCCAAGTCGCACACCCGGCGACCGAGGTGCGGCTGACCACCTCGCACGCCCGGCTGCCGGGCGCCGAACCGTATGACATCGCGATCCGCGGCGGCCCGGATCAGGTGGCGGGCCACATCGCGCAGCCATTCCTCACCGAGGCCCGCGTTCCGGTGTGCAGCCCGGCGCTGCCGGCGCGCCTGCCGCTGCGTTGCCCGGAAGATTTGCGGCAGCATATTTTGCTGCACTCGGCGACCCTGCCGGGCGTGTGGCCGCAATGGCTGCTGGCGGCCGGCGTCCCGGACCTGGAACCGCAAGGTGCGGTGACGCTGGAGCACTTCTATCTGACGCTTCAGGCCGCGCTCGACGGGCTTGGCGTGGCGATGGGACCGGAGCGGCTGATCGCCAACGACGTCGCGGATGGGCGTTTGATCCGGCCATTTGCCGAACCGTCGCTGCCGGCGCGAAGCTATTGCACCTACATCCCCGAACGGCATGTGCGCGACCCGGCCGTGCTGGCGTTTTGCGACTGGCTGCAGCAGGCTGCGATGGAGCCACAACCATAGGCCGCCGCCCGCGCCGGGTCACGAATGTGAAACATGCGGGATTAGCCTTCGCGCAAAAGTGCGCTAGCATCACCTTGCGCAGGCGCGCCGAGCAACCCGATCCGCATGGGGCCGCGTCTCGGCAGGCGCTTTCGGAAACGAAGGAGATGCGGCCATGGCCGGCACAGGAAACGGCAGAAGTCCCCGCTCGGTGGCTTTGGTGGGGCCCTACAGCAGCGGCAAATCGACGCTTTTCGAGGCCCTGCTGGAGGCAGCGGGATCGCCGGTGAAGCGGCCGGCGGACCCCCGCAACCGCCCGATGACCACCGAGATCCGCCTCGGGCATGCGACCTATCTGGGCGATGAATGGTCGATCCTCGACTGTCCCGGTTCGATCGAGTTCGCCCACCAGACCTGCGCGGCGCTCGCCATGGTCGATATCGCCGTGCTGGTGTGCGAACCGTCCACCGCCAAGGTGGCCATGGTCGCGCCGCTGCTGAAGACCCTGAAGGAGGAAGGCGTCCCCCATATCGTCTTCGTCAACAAGATCGACACGCTGGACGGCAGCATTGCCGACACGCTGGCGGCCTTGCAGCAATTCGCCTCCAGCCCGCTGGTGCTGCGGCAGATGCCGATATTCGAGGGGCAGACGGTCACCGGGTTCATCGACCTCATGAGCGAGCGGGCCTACCGCTTCCGCAAGGGCCAGCCGTCTGAACTGATCCAGATCCCGCCGCATATCGTCGCCGAGGAGCAGGCCGCTCTGGGCAAGCTGGTGGAGACCCTGGCGGACCACGACGACGCGCTGCTGGAAAAAGTGCTGGAGGACGTGAAGCCGACTCCGCAGGAGCTGTTCCAGGACATGCACAAGGACCTGCTCGACGGCACCGTTATCGAGGTGCTGCTCGGCGCCGCCGAACCCGGCAACGGCATCCGCCGGCTGTGGAAGGCGCTGCGGCACGATGCGCCGGAGGCGGCCGAGACCGCGGACCGCAAGGCGATCGAGGCGGACGGCCCGGCGCTGGCGCAGATTTTCCGCACCGTCTACGCCGGCCATACCGGCAAGCTGTCCTACGCGCGGGTCTGGCGCGGCTCGATCGCCGACGGCGCGCAACTCGGCGGCACGCGGCTCGGCGGCATCTATCGCTATGTGAACGGCGATCTGACCAAGGTGCCGGAGGCGAAAGCGGGCGATATCGTCGCACTCGGGCGGCTAGATGGAGTTCGCACGGGTGCGACCGTGTCGCCCGGCGCGACCCCCGACGCCCTGCCCTTCCCGCAGCCCTCGGCGCCGGTCTACGCGCTGGCGATCACCACGACGGACCGCAAGGACGACGTGAAGCTGTCCGGCGCGCTGCAAAAGCTGGCGGAGGAAGACGCCTCCCTGTTCGTCACCCAGAACCAGGAAACCGGGGAAACCGTGCTGCACGGCCAGGGCGAGATGCATTTGCAGACCACGGTGGAGCACATCGCGCGCGACTACGGCCTGAAGCTGGCGACGCACAAGCCGGCGGTGGCCTACAAGGAAACCATCCGCACGGCGGTGCATGAGCATGGGCGGCTGAAGCGGCAGACCGGCGGGCACGGGCAGTTCGCCGACGTCAAGATCGATATCGCCCCGCTGAAGCGCGGCGAGGGCTTCCAGTTCATCGACAAGGTCGTCGGCGGGGCGGTGCCGCGGAACTATATCCCGTCCGTCGGCGAGGCGGCCGAGGAAGCGACCCGAAAGGGGCCGTTCGGCTATCCGGTGGTGGATGTCTCGGTGACTTTGGTGGACGGCGGATTTCATTCCGTTGACAGTTCGGACATGGCGTTCAAGACCGCCACCCAGTTGGCGATGAAGGAAGGACTGGCGAGAGCCGAACCGGTGCTGCTGGAGCCGGTGGATCATGTCACCGTCAGCGTTCCGAACGACTACACGGCGCGGGCGCAGCGGCTGCTGACCGGACGGCGCGGACAGATCCTCGGTTTCGCCGAACGCGAAGGCTGGCCGGGATGGGACGAAGTCCAGGCGCTGGTGCCGGAAGCGGAGATGCACGACCTGATCATCGAATTGCGGTCCCAGACGATGGGGCTGGGGACGTATCGGCGGAAGTTCGACCATCTGGCGGAGACGAAGGCGGAGCTGAAGCACGCCTGAGCGCTTTCTTGCCGCGCGGATTGCGCCCGGCTCGCGGTTGCCGCCGCGGGCCGAAGGGAGCAGTGTCGATACGGGACGTGGAAGGTTCCGGTGACGGTCTGGAGGCGGTCCGAAGCCGGGGCTGCGAATTCGGTCCAGTCTCGCGGAGATACCGATGAATGGAACGACGCCGCCCGCCGCCGAGCCGCACAATTGGGATGAAGTCTATAAGTGGGAGCTGGAGGAAGTCTACCTGCTGCTGGATTTCATCGCCGGTAGGCCGGACAAGCGGCTGACGTCGCTGGAGGTCGAGGTGCCGGAGGACAGCGCCACCGAACCCGGCAAGACCGCGGTCAGGAAGCTCGGGGCGCCGGAAATTGCCGCCCGGATCTCGGCGCTGCGCTTTCCCCCCGCCGGAACCGATCTGAAACGCTCGCAGGAGGCGGCTTTCCTGCTGATCGTCAAGGATCGGCTTTGCGCCCTGGCCTATCCCGCAACCGCGCAGTCGATCGCGTTCACCGATCTGGTTGCGGCGAAAACCGTGACGCTCGGGAACACCCTGTCGGGACGGTTCCGCTGGCTTCGCAACGGGCGTCCGAAGCCGGAGCCGGTCCGCGCGAGGGCGCGCGTATCGGTCGGGCTTCAGGCGTTTCCGGACCTCGAAGGCATCGCCGAACGGTTCTGCAGTTTCCAGAGATGGGCAACCGGCACGGCCGTGTTCCTTGCCCTGATCGGGGCGCTTTTGCTTGCCGAAGCAACCTACGGCGGTCAATTGACGGCACGGCAGCTCGGGGCAAGGCGGGACGCCGACACGGCATCGGCGGCGGTTTACTCGACTTTTGCGGAGAAGCATCCCACCTCTGCCCCCGGCGGCGCCACCGCCACTGCCGCCGCCGAGCGCGTGCAGAATATCTGTCCGGTTCCACCGCCTCGTTACGGCAACGGAACGGAACCGGGTAAACCAAAAGAGCCGCCATCGGATGGCGCGGGAACCACCGCGAACAGCGCTGCGCAAGATCCGACCCAGCGGCCCGATCTGCCGGGCAACGTAGACCCGAAATTGATCGCGCTCTGCGATGAGTATGCCTACGCCGAGGCAACCTATGACAACGCCATCGCCGATGTGGAGGCCTACGCCAGAAGCCCGGTCGGACATGCCGTCTCCTGGCTTGTGCCGATCCACGCGCTTGATCCGGTATGCGACGCAAGCGGCCATCCGGACCATTGCGGTCCGAAGCAGGAAACCGCTCCTTCGGTGTCCGGCATGGTCTCCGCCTTCGCGAATTATATTCTTCCGCTGATCTTCGGACTTGTGGGCGCGCTTTCGGGAACCACTCGCGTCATTCAGGACAAGATCCTCGACAGCGTTCTGGTGCCGCGCGACATATCCCTGCTGTGGCTGCGGGTTTTGCTCGGCGGGATTGCGGGCGGCGCGGTGGGGTTGTTCTTTGACCCAAACAAGGTTGCCGCCGAGATCACCAGCGGCGCGTCGGGACTTTCCGTCTCCGCATCGGGCATCGCCTTCCTGGCCGGCTACGGGGCGCCGGCCTTCTTCGGTCTTCTCGATACGGTGCTTGCCCGGGTCTTCAACTTCGGCAGCAGCCGCGCGCCGACCGCCGTGCCCGAGGCAAAGACAGGCTGAGGCTGTTCTTGCGCGGTTTCCCGCGGCCTCGCAGATTGCTTGCGGGCACGCCGCGGGAAAGGGACGCAACCGCATGAACCTGTTTGACCTAAAAGGCAAAGCCGCCGTCGTCACCGGCGGAAACGGCGGAATCGGCCTTGGCATGGCCCGCGGCATCGCCTCGCTCGGCGCGGCGATCGTCATCGCCGGCCGGAACGCGGACAAAGCCGCGGCGGCGCTGGCCGCGCTGCGTGACGCGGGCGCGGAGGCGGTGTTCATCGCGGCCGACGTGACGCGGAAGGCGGAGTGCGGGGCTTTGATCGCCGGCACGGTCGAACGATACGGGCGCGTCGACATCCTGGTGAACAACGCCGGCACCTCGGTCCGCAAATTGCCGCAGGACCTGGCGGAGGACGAGTGGCATCACGTGCTGGACACCAACCTTAGCAGCGCGTTCTTCTGCTCGCAGGCGGCCTATCCGGAAATGGTGCGCGCGGGCGGCGGCAAGATGATCAATATCGGCTCGATGATGTCGCTGTTCGGCGCGCCCTACGCGACGGCGTACGCGGCGAGCAAGGGCGGCATCGTGCAGATGACCCGGGCGATGGCGACCGCCTGGGCGAAGGACAACATCCAGGTCAATGCGGTGCTGCCCGGGTGGATCGACACCGATCTGACCAGGGGCGCGCGGCAGCAGGTGGAGGGCCTGCACGCCAGCGTCGAGAAGCGCACCCCGCACGGGCGTTGGGGCACACCGGACGACATGGCGGGGATCGCGGCGTTCCTGGCCAGCCCGGCGTCGGATTTCGTGACCGGAACGGCGATCCCTGTGGATGGCGGGTTTTCGGTCGGGATGTAGGTACGCCGGGTTGCGAGTGGCTGGTCACAGTTGCGCGTTCCGCGTTGGGCGGCGGATTCCGCGGCGGCGCTGAGGGTGCCGCCACACCACTTGCATCATGCAAGCCGTTGCACCATAACTATCACCACGATAGTCAGTGGAGCGCCGCCCATGCGCCGCATATGCACACCGAGCCACCCCGCCGAAACAGGTCCCGTCGGGCGGCCTGCGGCAGACGCCGATGTCTAGCTCCGTCGTGGCCCGGGACGACGTTCTGGCTCCCCCGCAGCGCCCGGCCGCTCGCGCTTCACGGCGCGGGTCGCTGAAACGCCTGGCCGTCGCCGCCGCTGCGCTGGCAGTCGTCGCCGGCGGCGGCTGGTACGCCCGGGACTGGTGGACCACCGGCCGCTTCATCGAGAGCACCGACGATGCGTATGTCGGCGGCAACGTTACCGCCCTCGCCCCGCATGTCAGCGGGTTCATCGCCGAGGTCATGGTCACCGACAACCAGCCGGTTCAAGCCGGCCAGGTGCTGATCCGCCTGGACGCGCGCGACTTCCAGGCCACGCTTGGTCACGCCGCCGCCGTGGTCGCCGCCCGCCGCGCGTCACTGGACGGGCTGCGCGCGCAATCCATCCTGCAGCAGTCCACCATCCGCCAGCAGGAAGCCGATCTGGCCAGCAAGACCGCACAGATGAATTTCACGGTGCAGGATGCGGAGCGCTACCGCAGCCTGGCCCTGACGGCCGCCGGCTCGCGCCAGGATGCGCAGCGTTCGGCATCGCTGGAACAGCAGGCTCGCGCCACCGTCCTCGCTGCCGCCGCGTCGCTGGAGGCGGCCCGTCAGCAGCTCAAGGTGCTGGAGGCCGACACCATCGCGGCCGAGGCGAACCTGGCGCAGGCGGAGTCCGATCTTCAGACCGCGCAGCTCAACATCGGCTACACCGAAATCCGCGCGCCCATCGACGGCTATGTCGGTAACCGCGCCGCGCAGGTCGGCGCCTATGTCACGGCCGGTGCCTATCTGCTGTCGGTCAGCCCGAGCCAGGGGCTGTGGGTGGATGCCAATTTCAAGGAGGACCAGCTCACCCGCATGAAGGCTGGCGACTCGGCCTCGGTGGTCGCGGACGTGTTGCCCGGGCATGTGTTCCACGGCCGTGTCGCCAGCCTGGCACCCGGCACGGGCTCGGTGTTCAGCATCATCCCGGCGGAGAACGCCACCGGCAACTTCACCAAGATCGTGCAGCGCGTGCCGGTACGCGTCGTGCTCGATGCCGGAGATCCCGAGTTGCGCATGCTGCGGCCGGGGCTTTCGACCACCGCACGGGTGGATACGCGGGCCGCGCCATGACCGCGAAAAGCCCGTCGCTGCTGCCGTTCATCGTGATGACGTCGGGCATGTTCATCGCCCTGCTCGACATCCAGATCGTCGCTTCGTCCCTGCAGGAAATCGGCGGCGGCCTGTCGGCGGCGCAGGACGAGATCAGTTGGGTGCAGACCGCCTACCTGATCGCCGAGATCGTCATGATCCCGCTATCCGGCTGGCTGACCCGGGTGTTTTCCACGCGCTGGCTGTTCACGTTCTCGGCTGCCGGGTTCACCCTTTCCAGCATGCTGTGCGGGCTGGCCTGGAACATCCAGAGCATGATCGTCTTCCGCGCGCTGCAAGGCCTGCTTGGCGCGTCGATGATCCCGACCGTGTTCACCTCGTCATTCCATTACTTCCCGGGACCGAAGCGGGTCTATTCCGCCGCGGTCATCGGCACCATCGCGTCGATCGCGCCGACGCTCGGCCCGGTGATTGGCGGCTGGATCACCGATACGTTGAACTGGCACTGGCTGTTCTACATCAACCTGGTGCCGGGCGCGGTCATCACCATCCTGGTGCCGATGCTTGTGCGCATCGACGAGCCCGACCTGACGCTGCTGCGCGGCGCCGACTACCTCGGCATAGCTTTGATGGCGGTAGGTCTCGGGACGCTTGAATACACGTTGGAGGAAGGCACGCGCTGGAACTGGTTCAGCGATCAGACGATCCGGACGACGGCCTGGATTTCCGGCGTGGCGCTGCTGCTGTTCGCCGTCCGCAGCCTGACCTACCGGAATCCGGTTGTGGATTTGCGCGCGCTGGGTAACCGGAACTTCGCGCTCGGTTGCACTTTGTCGTTTGTGACGGGGGTCGGGATTTTCACGACGATCTATTTGACGCCGCTGTTCCTGGACTATGTGCGCGGCTACAGCGCATGGCAGACCGGAACCGCCATCTTCTCCACCGGCGTGGCCTCCCTGATCGGCACACCAGTGTATATACTGTTGGCGCGGCGTTTCGATACGCGCTGGCTGATGATGTTCGGGCTGGCCTGCTTCGCGCTGTCAATGTGGAGCTTCAGCTTCATCACGCATGACTGGAGCGCGGCGGAACTGCTGGTGCCGCAAGTCCTGCGCGGCTTCCCGCAGGTCTTCGCAGTCGCGCCGAGCGTCACGCTCGGCCTAGGCAGCCTGCCGCCGGAGCGGCTGAAATACGCCAGCGGACTGTTCAACATGATGCGCAACCTTGGCGGCGCCGTCGGCATCGCCGTCAGTGCGGCGATCATCAACGATCAGACCAACCTGCATTTCCAGCGCATCGCCGCGCACCTGACGCCCGCCAACCTGCCGATGGACCGGTTTGTCCAGGGGCTGACGGACCGCTATGCCGCGCTGCCGGGCGGCCCGGTCGTCGGGCATCAGGCCGCGCTGGAGCAGCTCTGGCACCTGGCTTACCGGGAGGCTTCGACGCTGGCCTTCGCCGATGCGTTCCGGGCGATCATGCTGGCTTTCGTGGTGGCGACATTGCTGGTGCCGTTCCTGCGCAAGGTGGCCGCGCCGAAGACCGCGGCGGCGGATGCGCATTGAGGTTTTGACGCGATCACGGCGAGAAATGAAGCGGGGCCCCTCCCCGCCTCATCCCGCCTCCAAATCGAACACCAGACAGGTCGTGGAAGCCGTCGCGCACAGCCGCCCGCGCGCATCGACCACCCTCCCCTCCGCCACAGCCGATCGGCGGCCACCGTGAACAACCAGGCCCTCGGCAGAGAGCTCGCCCGACCCAACGGTTACCGCGCGCACATAGTTCACCTTGATCTCCAGCGACGTGTAGGCCCGCCCCCGCGGCAAGGTGGAATGCACCGCGCACCCCATCACAGAATCCAGCAAGGTCGCGAGGATGCCGCCATGCATCGTGCCGAGCGGGTTGTAGTGGTACTCCGCCGGAACAAGGCGCATCACGATCCGCCCCGCCTCGACCTCGGCGATCGAAAACCCGGCCAGCGCGGCAATCGGCGCCGGCGGGACCGTGCCGTCCCGCATGGCGCGCAGCAGATCAAGCCCGGACATCGCCATAGCCGCATCGGAGGTCAGCTTCGGGTCCGACCAGGAGAAGCTGCGCTCGCGGATCACGCCGCCTGATCCTGCCGCAAGGTGGAAACAACCCGATACCCGGGACCATCCACCGGCCGCCCCGTCGCGGGATCGACCAGCAACGGCTCCACCGGCTCGCCGGTTTCGGTATTGACGATCCGAACCTCCCTTTCATCAGGCGGAAAATGCTTGTTGCCGAAGGCCAGCATCGCCAGCAGCACCGGCCGGAAATCGCGCCCGCGCTCGGTCAGGACGTAGGCGTCGCGCGGCGGACGTTCGTTGTAGCGCTCGCGCTTCAGCAGCCCCGCCTCCACCAGAGCCGCCAGCCGGCGCGTCAGCATGTTCGGCGCGATCCCCAGGCTATCGCTGAATTCGTCGAACCGGCTCAGGCCGCGGAACGCGTCGCGCAGGATCAGGATGCTCCACCACTCGCCGACATGCTCCAGGCCCCGCGCGATCGGGCACTGCATGGTGCTGAAGCTCTTGCGTTGCATTCCAAACAACCCCACTCTGAGACTACTGTCGTGATAGTTGGTCTTTCGCAGGGGGAACGTCAATGCAAAAGCGTTCGGCTTCCGTCGCTGTCGTCGGCGCCGGAGACTATATCGGCGCCGCCGTCGCCCGCCGCTTCGCGCGCGAGGGCTACCATGTCTTCGCCGGCCGCCGGAACGGCGACAAACTGGCTCCTCTGGCGGCCGAAATCGAGGCGGCCGGCGGCACCTGCACCGCCCTGTCGCTGGATGCCCGCCAGGAAGACGCGGTGACCGGCTTCATCAGACAGGCCGACGAAGCGGCACCGCTGGAACTGGCGGTCTTCAACATCGGCGCCAACGTCAACTACACCCTGCTCGACACTACGGAACGCGTTTTCCGGAAAGTCTGGGAACTGGCCTGCTACGCCGGCTTCCTGACCGGCCGCGAAGCCGCCCGCCGGATGCTGCCGCATGGACGCGGCTCGATTTTCTTCACCGGGGCCACTGCCAGCGTGCGCGGCGGCAGCGGATACGCGGCCTTCGCCGGAGCGAAATTCGGGCTGCGCGCGGTGGCGCAGAGCATGGCGCGGGAACTCGGGCCGAAGAACATCCATGTCGCGCATCTGGTGATCGATTCCGGCGTCGATACCGAATGGGTGCGGCAACGCATCGCCGGTGGCTCCCTGGAGGATCGCGTGCTGATGAACCCGGCCTCCATCGCAGAAACCTATTGGCAGTTGCATCAACAGCCGCGCGACGCCTGGACTCACGAACTCGACCTGAGGCCCAATCAGGAACCCTGGTGAGGACACCTTCCATGGACGTGGAATTCCATTTCGACTTCGGCAGCCCGAACGCCTATCTGGCGCACCGCGTGATCCCGGCGATGGAGGCGCGGACCGGCGTGCGGTTCCGCTATGTGCCGGTGCTGCTCGGCGGCGTGTTCAAGGCGACCGGCAACCGCTCCCCGGTCGAGGCGTTTGCCGGAATCCGCAACAAGCTGGCGTACGAGCAACTGGAAACGCAACGCTTCATCAACCGGTATGGCATCGAGGAGTTCCGCCCGAACCCGTTCTTTCCGGTGAACACGCTGGCGATCATGCGCGGCGCCGCGGCGGCCGAACTCGACGGCACGCTTCCGGCATACGTGAACGCGGTGTTCCATCACATGTGGGAGGCGCCGAAGAAGATGGACGACCCGGAGGTGATCCGGGCCGCGCTGGAGGGATCCGGTCTGGACGCCGCGGCGATCATGGCGCGGGCGCAAGACCCGGAGGTGAAGGCGAAGCTGATCGCCAACACGGAGGCATCCGTCGCCCGCGGCACCTTCGGCGCCCCCACCTTCTTCGTCGGCAACGCCATGTGGTTCGGCAAGGATCGTTTGCGGGACGTGGAGGAGGCGATCACGCGTTAGCGCGGGGTCGCACCGTCCATCCTCGTCATGGCCCGGCTTGTCCGGGCCACCGCCGCAAGCACGTACTGCGACAGGTGGCCCGGACGGGCCATGACGATGATAGAACAACGTCATGGCCGCCACTCCATCCCTGTGCAACGACAACGCCCTGTTCTACGCTGCCCTCAGGGATCAACCCGCCGCCTTTGAGGGAGAAGTCAACTATGTCTGCGACGGCACCAATCCGCGCGAAGCGCTCCGGCGTCATGACCGTGCTCCGCGTCGTCAGCGGCAACTTCCTGGAGATGTTCGACTTCTTCCTGTTCGGATTCTACGCCACCTATATCTCCAAGGCGTTCTTCCCGGCGGGCAGCGAGTTCGCCAGCCTGATGCTGACCTTCATGACCTTCGGCGCCGGGTTTCTGATGCGGCCCCTCGGCGCCATCCTCCTCGGCGCCTATATCGACCAGATCGGCCGCCGCAAGGGCCTGATCCTGACGCTGACCATCATGGCCAGTGGCACCATCCTGATCGCCTTCGTCCCCGGCTACGAAACCATCGGCCTGGCGGCACCCATCCTGGTGCTGATCGGACGGTTGCTTCAGGGGTTCTCCGCCGGTGTCGAGCTGGGCGGCGTCTCCGTCTACCTGTCGGAGATGGCGACGCCCGGCAACAAGGGCTTCTACGTCTCCTGGCAATCGGCCAGCCAGCAGGTGGCGATCATGGTGGCGGCGGTCATCGGCTATCTGCTCAGCACCGCGCTGTCCCCGCCGCAAATCGGCGACTGGGGTTGGCGCATTCCGTTCTTCATCGGCTGCGCCATCGTGCCGTTCCTGTTCTACATCCGGCGCTCGCTGGAGGAGACTGATGTGTTCCTGGCGCGCAAGCACCGGCCCTCGAACGCCGAGATCTTCGCCTCGATGGCGCAGAACTGGCGGATCATCGTGCTCGGCATGATGCTGGTGGTGATGACCACGGTGTCGTTCTATGCGATCACCGTCTACACCCCGACATTCGGCAAGACCGTGCTGAAGCTGACAACGACAGACAGCCTGGTCGTCACGTTCTGCGTCGGCTTGTCCAACTTCTTCTGGCTGCCGGTGATGGGCGCGCTGTCAGACCGCATCGGGCGCAAGCCGATCCTGCTGCTGTTTTCGGGGCTGACGCTGCTGACGGCGTATCCGGCGCTGGCCTGGCTGGTGGCAACGCCGACGTTCCCGAACATGCTGATGGTGCTGCTGTGGTTGTCGTTCCTGTATGGCAGCTACAACGGCGCGATGGTGGTCGCGCTGACCGAGATCGTGCCGGCCGACGTCCGCACCGCGGGGTTCTCGCTGGCCTACGCGCTGGCGACGGCCCTGTTCGGCGGGTTCACGCCGTTGGTCTCGACCTGGCTGATCGAGGCGACCGGCAACCGCGCCGCACCCGGCATGTGGATGGCGTTTGCCGGCCTGTGCGGGCTTGTCGCAACAATACTGGCCTACAGCGGCAGTGCGGTCCGGCTTCGGGCCGCGCGTGAGGGGCAGTTGGCGGCCGGGGAGTAGCCGCCCCTTCACCCAAGCGTCAGAAAACTGTAATCGCCTGGCAACGCGGGGTCGCTAACGCCTGCGAACCGATCTGCCGAGGATACCGTCCGATGAAACGCCGCACCCTGCTCGCCGCCCCGCTCGCCTTTGCCGCCACCCGGGCGCGCGCGGCGGAGAAAACCAAGATCGTCTGGTGGCACGCCATGACCGCCGCGCTGGCCGACGAGATCGGCCGCATCGCCGACGGCTTCAACGCCAGCCAGGACCAGGTCGAGATCCAGGCGATCTACAAGGGCGGCTATGCCGACACGCTGACCGCGACGATCGCCGCCTCCCGCGCCGGTCAGGCCCCACACCTCGTGCAGGTGTTCGAGGTCGGCACCGGCACCATGCTTGCCGCCGGCAAGGCGGTGAAGCCGGTTTGGGAACTGGCGAAGGAAACCGGGTTGGAGATCGACCCCAAGGCGTATATCCCCGCCGTGCGCGGCTATTACAGCCTGACCGACGGGCGGATGGCGTCGATGCCGTTCAATTCCTCCACCGCGGTGATGTGGTACAATAAGGACGCCTTCCGCAAAGCCGGCCTCGACCCGGATGCCGCCCCCGCCACCTGGCAGGAGGTGCGCAAGGCGGCGGAAACCATCAAGGCGAAGGACGCCGCGCCGGTGGCCATGACCACGTCCTGGCCGACCTGGATCCAGCTCGAGCAATACAGCGCGCTGCACAACCTGCCCTTCGCCACGAAAGCGGACGGCTTCGACGGCCTGGACGCCGAGCTGGTGTTCAACAGCAAGCCGCATGTGAAACATATCCAGCGCCTGCTGGAAATGTCGAAAGACGGCAGCTTCAAATACGCCGGCCGCGACACCGCGGCCGATCCGCTGATTGTTTCGGGTGAGGCGGCGATTTCGTTCGGCTCGTCGTCGTCGCGCGGCAATCTGGTGAAATCGGCGAAGTTCGACTGGGGCGAGGCCTATCTGCCGTTCGACCCGGAGATCATCAAGAAGCCGGAGAACTCGATCATCGGCGGCGCCAGCCTGTGGATCATGACGGCGCCGGAGCGGACCCCGGCGGAATACAAGGCGGTCGCGGAATTCCTGAAATACATCGGCAAGCCCGAAGTGGATTCCACCTGGAGCCGGAACACGGGTTACGTCCCCGTCACCTTCGCCGGCTATGAATTGTCGAAGCAGCAAGGCTACTACACGACGAATGTCGGCGCCGACATTCCGGTGGAGCAGTTGGCCCGCGGTTCGCTGACGTCCAACACCCGTGGCCTGCGCCTCGGCCGGCTGCCGGAAATCCGCAACATCATCCAGGAGGAACTGGAGAAAGCGCTGCAAGGCGGGCAGACCGCGCAACAGGCCATGGATGTCGCGGTGACCCGCGGCAACAAGGTGCTGCGGGAATTCGCCAAAGCCGTCAGGGCCTGAACGCTGCATGGACCGCCGGACGGTTTTCAACGGACGTCTTCTGCCCGTGGTCCTGCTGCTGCCTCAGCTTCTGCTGACGCTTGTCTTCTTTTACCTGCCGGCGGGCCAGGCGGTCTGGTCCAGCCTGACCACGCAGGATGCGTTCGGCCAGGGATGGGTGTTTGTCGGCCTGGATAATTTCCGGGACCTGTTCGGCGATCCTTTGTATCTCGACTCGATCGTCCGGACGGTGTTCTTCTGCCTGACCGTCAGCATTCTGGCCATGAGCCTCGCCCTGGCCCTCGCCGTCTTCGCCGATCGGCGGATTGCGGGGCGGGGCGTGTACAGGACGCTGCTGATCTGGCCTTACGCCATCGCGCCCGCCATGTCGGCGGTGCTGTTCCTGTTCGTGCTCAACCCGCGCGTCGGCTTGCTCGGGCGCTGGCTGAACCGGCAGGGCGTAGCGTGGGACTATACGCTGAACGGCAGCCAGGCGATGCTGATGGTCATTTCCGCCAGCGCCTGGAAACAGGTCAGCTACAACTTCATCTTCTTCCTGGCCGGGCTGCAATCGATCCCGCGCGCGGCGATCGAGGCAGCGCGCATGGACGGCGCAAAAGGCTGGCGCCGGTTCCGCACCATCACGTTTCCATTGCTGTCGCCGACGACGTTCTTCTTGCTGGTGGTGAACGTCGTGTACGCCGCATTCGATACGTTCGGCACGATCTACGCACTGACTCAGGGCGGTCCAGGCAAGGATACCGAAACGCTGGTGATCAAGGTGTTCCGCGACGGGGTGATCAACCAGGATATCGGGTCGTCTTCGGCTCAGTCGGTGGTGTTGATGCTGGGGGTGATCCTGATCACGGCGATCCAGTTCCGGTTCATGGGCAGAAGGACGCTGTCGTGAGACGGTTGGGCGGAGGGCATGCAGGGGCCGTTTCCCCCGTGTCATGGACGGGCTTGGCCCAATCCACGACTGGCGGTGCCGACGCGGACAAAGTCCTGGATTGCCGTGCCAAGCCCGTCCATGACACGGGGGCGGCATCCGTGCCGCCGGGCGGGAGGCCACCGCTGGCTCCGCACCTATGAACAACCGTCCCGACTACCTCGCCCACATCATCCTGGCCCTCGGCGTCCTGCTGTTCGCCTTCCCGGTCTGGCTGGTGTTCGCCGGCTCCACCCAGGACTCTGATGCCATCATGCGCGGGGAGCTTTCCCTGCTGCCGCACCTGGATAACCTCTCCGTCTACCCCCGCGTCCTGCTGCACGGCACGATGGGGACCGAACCCGTCTGGCACATGCTGCTGATCTCGTTCGGCATGGCCGTTGCCATCGCCACCGGCAAGATCTTCATCTCGGTCCTGTCCGCCTACGCCGTCGTCTTCTTCCGGTTCCCCTTTCGCCAAACCGCGTTCTGGCTGATCTTCGTTACATTGATGTTGCCGGTCGAGGTACGCATCATCCCCACCTACTCCGTCATGGCCGGGTTCGGCCTGATCAACACCTTCACCGGCCTGTGGGTTCCGCTGATCGCCTCCGCCACCGCCACGCTGCTGTTCCGCCAGGTGTTCACCGCCATTCCGGACGAACTGGTCGAAGCCGCCCGCATCGACGGCGCCGGACCGTTGCGTTTTCTGCGCGACATCGTGCTGCCGGTCTCCGGCGCCAATATTGCCGCGCTGTTCGTCATTCTGTTTGTCTACGGATGGAACCAGTATCTCTGGCCGTTACTTGTATCGACCGACCCCGGCCTTGACACCATCGTCATCGGCATAGTCAAAATGATCGGCCAGGAGACTCAAACCGATTGGAGCGCAGTCATGGCGACCGCCGTCCTGGCGTTATTGCCACCGGTGGCGGTCGTCGTGCTCATGCAACGATGGTTCGTCGCCGGCCTGACCGAAGGCGAGAAATAGATGGCCACGCTGGAGATCCAGGGCCTGCGCAAAAGCTTCGGCGCCACCGAGGTGCTGCGCCAAATCGACCTGTCGCTGATAGACGGAGAAATGCTGGTCATCGTCGGCGCCTCCGGCTGCGGCAAGTCCACGCTGCTGCGATTGGTTGCAGGACTAGAACAGCCGACCGCCGGGCGGATAGTGATTGGCGGGCGGGACGTGACGGCGCTGGACCCGTCGGAACGCGACATCGCCATGGTGTTCCAGAACTATGCGCTGTATCCACACATGTCGGTGTTCGACAACATGGCCTACGGCCTGCGCATCCGCGGCCTGTCGCGCGGCCAGATCGCCCGGAAGGTAGAGGAAGCCGCTTCCTTGCTGGGTCTGGAGGCGTTGCTCGCGCGCAAGCCGAGGCAACTTTCGGGCGGCCAGCGGCAACGCGTGGCGATGGGCCGGGCTATCGTTCGCGATCCAAAACTCTTTCTGTTCGACGAGCCGTTGTCCAACCTGGATGCCAAACTGCGCGTTCAGATGCGTGCCGAAATCCGCAAGCTGCAGCGGCGGCTTGGCGTCACCAGCCTGTACGTTACGCACGATCAGGTCGAGGCGATGACCCTCGGCGATCGCCTGCTGATCCTGCACGAGGGCCGGCCGGCGCAGTTGGCGACGCCGATGGAGGTGTTCGAACGTCCCGCCGACACCTACGTCGCAGGGTTCGTCGGTTCGCCGACAATGAATTTTTTGCCCGGGCGGCTGGTGAAAGATGGCACGGCAGTGCAGCTTGACGCCGGGCCGCTGGTCCCGCTGCAAAGCCGGCGTCCGGGCGATGCCGTTACGGTCGGGATCAGGCCGGAGCACCTGACCCTCGGCGCGGATGGCCTGTTGCTGTCGGTCGATCTGATCGAACCATTAGGGTCCGAGACGCTGATACACGGACGGGTTGCCGGTGCCACAGGCGAAACTATGACGATCAAGGTCCCGGGTGCGGTGAGGTCCGCCGCGACGGTCACCGTCACGATCCAGTTCGATCATGCGCATATTTTCGATGCAGAAACCGGGACGCGGATCGAGCCGATTAACGAGATCCCGTCCCAGCGCAGACAGGCGTAACATCGGCCCGCCATGATCGAGGCCGCGGCGCGCAATCAGCCTAACCGGTTGATCCTGCCCGGGCATAAGCCTATCTGTTCATAGCAAGATTGAAACTGGATTCCGGACGATGCGCCATGGCTTCGTGTTGGCGGCCCTGCTCCTGCCATTGGCCGGGTGCTACCTGCCGCCTCAGCCTGCGCCCAGCTACGGATATGGCGCGCCCGGATACGCCCCTCAGGGCTATGGACAACCCGGCTATCCGCCGCCGGGATATCCGCCGCCCGGGTACGACACACAAATCTATCCGGGCTACAGCTACAACGACGGCGCGCCGACGCTGCTTGTCGAAGGCGCGGCCGTGCCGCTGATCGTCGTCGGTGGGACCTGGGGCTATTACGACGCGCACCACTACTGGCATCGTGCTCCCGACCCGGTGGCGCACAATCTGGCGCAGCGTTATCCGGGTGGTGCGGCGTATCGCCCCGGCGGAGGCGGCTACCCGCCACCAAGGCCACCGGGCGGCGGATACCCGCCGCCGAGGCCACCGGATGGCGGCTATCCGCATCCCGTGCCAACCGCCGGCGCCGAACCATACCACGGGCAGCCGCAGCAATACCGGCCGCCGCCTCCGCCGGCCCGTCCGGCGCCGCAAGCCGAGCACGAGGAGCACCCGCACAACCGCGAATGTCCGCCCGGCCAGAGGTGCTGAGGCGGCTAACCGGCCAAGGCCCGGCGGAGTTGTTGTCCTTGGGCCATGGCGGGATTTGGTCCCGCCATGAACAAGGGCAGCCGGTTACGGCATCGGCTCCATCCCGCTCTCGACAACCGCATGGGCTGCCTCCGGCGAGGCGAAGAACCGCAGCAGTGCGGCGGCTTCCTCCGGCTCGCGGGTGGTGCTGACGATACCGCCCGAGAACACGGTGTAGATCTGCACCTCCGGCGGCAGCGGACCCACAAGATCGATTCCCTTGATCGGCTTCAGTTCGCTGATCTGCTGAAAGCCGAGCTCCGATTCGCCGCGGGCGACGACTGAGCCGACGGGTTCGGCGGGGATCATGCGCGCTTTCCCGGCGACCTCATCCGCGATGCCCAGCTTCCGGAACAGCTCGTTCCGGATGTAGACGCCGCTGGCGCTGTCCGAATAGGCGATCGACTTCGCCGCCAGCAGCGTGCGCCGCAACGCCTCCACCGAACTGATATCCGGATGCGGCGCACCCTCGCGGACGACGACGCCGATGCCGGATCGGGCAAGGTCCACGCGGCTTCCCGGGACCACCTTGCCCTGCCTGATCAGATCGTCCAGCGCGTAGCCGACCATGATGACCGCATCGAGCGGTTCGCCGCGGGCGAGGCGCGCCGGGATGGCTTGCGCGGTGTCGCCCATGCTCGGGCCCCAGGCGATGATCAGCGCCTCGCCGGTCTTCTGTTCGTACAGCGGCGCCAGCGCCTTGTAGGCCGCGGCGAAACCGCCGGAACTGGCCACATGCAGTTCACTGGCCGGCCCCGCGGCGGCCAGCAGCAGAAAGCCGCACAGCACGGCGGCGCGGATCAGCAATCGCTTCATGAACGAACCTCGTTACCTGATTCCGGAAGGCATTTTTTGGGCGCAGCGCACCGCGAGCGCAAGGCCGAGAAACGACACCGGAACCCCGTTCCAACCGGCAGCGACAAAAGGTCTGAGTGTGAACTGTTTCACATACATATATATTTATCAGCGCTAGATCGGGTTCGTCGGCACTGCCCGGCACGCAGCAGCACTTCAACAACGCGGGCGGGCATAATCCACGCGCCGCCCGTCGATGGCAATCGAACGGAGCACACTCATGGGAATCCTGCAGGGATTGGTTTCAAACAACGGCAAGCTGTACGCCCTTTGGAAGGGCGTCCCGGGTGACGACCGGATTTTCTTTTCGTCCTGGAGCGGCAGCGGCGCCTGGACGCCGGTGACCGCGGTCCTTGGCGCCACCAGTGTCGGGCCGTCGCTCGCGGTCTTCAACGGCGATGTCTACGCCGCCTGGAAGGGTGAATGGAGCGATCCGCGCCTGTTCTTCGGCAAGTACAATGGCTCGGCATGGGACCCGCAGGCGCAAATCCCCGACGTTTTCAGCGATGTCGGCCCCGGGATCGCAGCCTTCGGCAACAAGCTGTATGCCGCCTGGAAAAACGCCTTCGACCAAAGCCTTTGGTATGCGTCGTACAACGGATCCTCGTGGTCCGCCGCGGCGCAGATCCCCGGCGTGGCCAGCAGCGTGGGTCCGGCCCTGGCTGAATTCAACGGCAAGCTCTACGCGGTCTGGAAAGGCGAGAGTAACGACCAGACCCTGTGGTGGGCAACCTTCGACGGCACGAAGTGGTCGGCGCAGACGCAGAACCCGAACGTCGCCAGCAGCGTCGGTCCCTCGCTTGCCGTCTACAACAACAAGCTGTTCGCCATGTGGAAGGGCGAAAGCAATGACCAGGGCCTGTATTTCGCATCCTTCGACGGCAGCAAATGGACGCCGCAGACCGAGGTCGCGGGTGTGGCTTCCAGCACCGGCCCGGCGATCGCCACGTTTGGCGGCAAGCTTTACGCGCTTTGGAAAGGTGAGAACGCCGATCTGCGGCTGTGGGATGCGTCTTACAACGGCACCAGTTGGTCGGGACAGGCCACCAGCATTTCCGGTGGCAACACCGGACAGGATGTGGTGGCACCGGTTGCAGCACCGGGCGCCGGGCTGGGCAGCAACTCCAACTATATCTTCACCGGCTCCTCGCCGTTGATCGATGTGGCGGTCCGCATCCAGGTGACCGAGAATATCGTCAGCAGTAACGGTTTCGGCTTCCAGTTGAACGCCTACTCACCGTCGCCCAAGGGCGACAGTTGCGCATGGCAGCAGTATAGTTTTGTCGTCAGCGGCAACACGCTGTACGCTGTCATCAACAACTGGCCGGTCGATTGGTATGTCAACGGCAACTACGTCGATCTCATCCTGGAATGGGTCAGCCTGGTTTCGCTTGGAAGTAACGAGCTCGCCGCCGGCTGGGTGCTGACGGTGACATTGCAGAACGACAGCAGCGGCAACGTCACCGGCGCCAACTTCCTGGTGGTGGACGCCACCGGCGCAACCAGGGCGAACGTGACGAAGACATTGCTTGGCTTCAACGCGCCGAACTTCACCGCCGCGGACCTGGCGCCGATCAACGGCTTCGAGCTGAACCTCGTCGGGCCGGCTGGCGGGAACTCGACCACACTGACCTCGGGCCAGGGCGTCATCCACTACGGCGCGAGCCACGCGCTGACCTGCCAGAACACTGAACCTTCGGGCGATCTCGGTGTGGGCACGGCGGAGACCGCAAACAGCTTCTACAGCAGTTTGCCGGCATCCTATCCGAACGGCGATTTCTGGCAGTTGGTCAGCACCAGCACCATCGTGCCGATGATCGCGAAGAAGGCGACCCAACAGCGTATTCTGCGCAAGCCCGCAACGATCGCCTGACACGGCTGCGCGTGGACTTCACAGCCGGCGGGGTTCGCCCCGCCGGCTGCGTGCGTGTTGCGGTGTCACAGCACCGTCATGGGTGAGCCGGAAGATCACCACCGCACGCCGCAAGCCAACCCGGTCCGCGCCCGCACAAACCCGATCGCCACCCGGAACGCGGCGTCAGCATCAAGAGTGCTGGTATCCAGAATGAAGGCATCCTCCGCCGCCCGCAGCGGAGCCGCCGCCCGCGCCGAGTCTTTCTCATCCCGCCGCCGCATCTCCTGCTCCACGTCGGCGATATCGACCTCAACGCCCTTCGCCTGAAGCTCCAGCCAGCGGCGTTGCGTACGTTCCGCCAGCCGGGCGGTGACGAACAGTTTCGCCTGTGCCTCCGGAAAGATCACGGTGCCAATGTCCCGCCCGTCCAGCACCGCGCCATTGCGGGCGGCGAACTCGCGCTGAAACGCCAGCAGGGCGGCGCGCACCCCGGCGATGGCTGCCACGGCGGTCGCCGCCGCGTCCGCCTGCGGGCCGCGCAGATCGGCCCGGTCGAGGTCCTCCGGCCGTAGCGCGCGCGCCGCCGCCTCGGCCGTCGCGGCATCCGCCGGGTCGCCGCCGGCGTCCAGCACGCGGCGCCCGACCGCGCGATACAGCAGGCCGGTATCAAGGTACGGCAGGCCGAGGACGCCGGCGATGCGGCGGGCGAGCGTGCCCTTTCCCGCCGCGGCCGGCCCGTCGATCGCGATGATCGTCTTCATGGTCAACTCGCCTTCGCATGGATGGCCGCGCCGGCGCCGTTCATCAGCGCGACGAAGCCGGGGAAGCTGGTGTCGATGAACCCCGCATCGTCGGCGGTCACCGGGGAGGCTGTGGCCATCCCCAGGACGACCGCGGACATGGCGATGCGGTGGTCCATATGCGTCTCCACCGTGCCGCCGCCCGCGGGCGGCGCGCCGGTGCCGCGGATGATCAGGTCGTCCGCCTCGACCTCAACCTTCGCGCCGTTGACCGAGAGCAGCGCGGCGGTGGCCGACAGGCGGTCGGATTCCTTCACCCTGAGTTCCTTCAGCCCACGCAGCCGCGTCGTGCCGGCGGCGCAGGCGGCGGCCACTGCGAGGATCGGATATTCATCGATCATGCTCGGCGCGCGCTCACCGGGGACGTCGACGGCGCGCAACGGACCGGCGGTGACCTCCAGGTCGCCAACGGGTTCGCCGCCCTCGATACGCCGGTTCCGGATGACGATGGCAGCCCCCATCTCCTCCAGGCAGGTGAACAGGCCGGTGCGCAGCGGGTTCAGGCCGACGCCCTCGATGTTCACCTGGCTCCCGGGAACCAGCAGCGCGGCGACCAGCGGGAACGCGGCGGAGGACGGATCGCCCGGCACCACCACGTCGGCGGCCAGCAGTTCCGGCTGGCCCTGTAACTCGATGATGCGCCCTGCGCCGGCGATTTCCACCCGCACCGAGGCGCCGAAATGGCGCAGCATGTTCTCGCTGTGGTCCCGCGTGGCCTCCGGTTCTTCCACCCGGGTGATCCCGGGCGCGTTCAGCCCGGCCAGCAGCACGGCGGATTTCACCTGGGCGGAGGGAACCGGCACCCGGTACTCCAGCGGCAGCGCATCGCGCGCGCCCTCGATCGCCAGCGGCAGGCGGCCGCCCTCGCGAGACGCGAATCGGGCGCCGGTGGCGCTCAGCGGGTCGATCACCCGGCGCATCGGGCGGTTGCGCAGGCTGGCGTCGCCGGTCATCACCGCGAACAGCGGATGCGTGGCGAGGATGCCGCACAGCAGGCGTGCGGCGGTGCCGGAATTGCCCATGTCGAGCACATCCGCCGGCTCCGTCAGGCCGCCGATTCCGCGCCCGGCCACCAGCCATGTGCCGTCGCCGCGGGCGGTCACCTCGGCGCCGAGGGCGCGCATGGCGGCTGCGGTGCGCAGCACGTCCTCACCCGTAAGCAGGCCCTCGATGCGGGTTTCGCCGATGGCCAGGGCGCCGAACATCAGCGCGCGGTGGCTGATCGACTTGTCCCCCGGCACCGCGATGCGTCCGTGCAGCGGGGCGGAGGGGCGGCCGGAGATCAGCGGCTGGGCGGTGTGTTCGGGCATAGGGGTCGGCTCCGCTCCAAGGCGTGGCGTGGGCGCTTGATATCGGCTTTTGGCGGGCGCCGATACCGTTTGTGCCGCAGGGCGGTGGTGCCACAGCGACAAGGCATTTGACAGGGCGCGGCCGGAATGGCATGGGCGCGCGCTCTTGTCGCAGCCCATGACCTATACGAAGGGCCTATCACACTCATGGCTAAGCCTGAACTCGGCACCAAGCGGGTCTGCGTCGCCTGCGGCACGCGATTCTACGATCTGACCAAATCGCCCGCGGTCTGCCCGAAATGCGGCACCGAGCAGCCGATAGAGCAGCCGCGTCCGCGGCGCACCGGCGGCAACGTGGTCGAGGACAAGCGTCCGAAGAAGGTGACGCCCGCACCCGAGGACGTGGATGTGGAGGTCGAGGGCGTGGAGGACGTCGAGGAGGAAGACGTCCTGGAGTCAACGGACGACCTGGAGGACGACGCCGACGCCATCGGCGGTGATATCGAGGTCGAGAGCGACACGGACGAGCACGAGCGGTAGGGGCGTTCCCGGTTCGGGCGCCGTGTTCGAGCCGGCCTTCGGGTTGCGGGCCTACACCCGCCCCCTCGCCCGCAGCCAGATCATCAGCAGCGCGTCATACGGCAGCGCCGGGGCCTCGCGCAGCCGCCAGTACCAGCGCAGGGACCGCCTCGTCGCCGCGGGAACCGGAGGCGGCGGACAGGCCTGCGCCCCGATGCCGGCGAGGCGCAGCAGCACGAGGCATCGCGGCAGGTGATAGGCGCTGGTGCAGGCATAGACCGGGGTGGCCGGCTGGATCATCCGGGCCATGCGGGCCACCGCCCGTACTGATGACAGCGTGTCCGTGCCGGTCTCCTCGGTCCGGATCGCCGTTTCGGCATAGCCCGCGTCGATCAGTTGCCGCGCCATCACCGCGGCCTCGGCATCGCCGTGCAGTCCTTTCGCGCCTGTGGGGATGAACAGCGGGCGGGCGAAGCGCATGCCGAACCGGGCCGCCGCCGCGACCCGGTGGCGCAGGGTCGGGCTGGGGGTGCCGTCCGGCCGCACCGCCGCGCCGAAGATGACGATGATGGCGTCGTGGGCGGGGGGGTTGAGTTCCATCCGAGGCGTTTCTCATGCTGACCGCCAGGCCCGGGGGGACGGCGGAAGGCCCGGGCGCGTCGGGATTATGGGGTAGGTGTCGGCGGTTGCCATGGCGGTGGTCATATGGCAGCGGCGGGCCACGACGTCACGTTGATCGATGCATTGCCTTAGCCTGTCGGCCCGGGGGTTCGGCTGGGGGCTGGACACTATGGGCGCGCTGCTATTTGAGACCCTCGCCCGAGTGATGAGCGACGTTCAGGCATGCTATGCTGGGATCGTCGGGTTCGGCCTGCAGGCGTGCGGATCAGATGCCGAAACGGCAAGTGCTACAAGCGGATAATCAGACGGCGCCTATGGCCAGGGCGATCTGCCGACGAATTTGCGCCACCTGTGCTGGCGTCACCTGCGACGGGGTCGCTCGTATCCGCGCCTTGGACGTTGCCGTCACGAGGTGCGATACGGCGAGGCACGGCTTGCTGCATCCATTCTCCGCCGTCGGCTCAATCGGAACCGAAAGATCGGTGATCGCCAACGCTGCGTCCTCGGTGAGTGGCACGAGGATGGCGTTCGGGTAGTTGGGGGCGAATAATCCGTCATCCTCCACGACCACCGCCGGCCGAAGCTTGTTCGGCTCCTTCGGCAGAGCATCGCCGCGCCAGTCGGCCAGGACGATCTGCCCGGCACGCAGCGGCATCAGGTTAGCCGACATTGGTGGTCGGGGTGCCGATTTCCTCGTAGAAGGCGCGCGCTTCGGCGTCGCTGGCGACACGATGACCGATGGCCTCGCTGGATTGCAGGATGCGCGCCCGTTGCGCGTCTCGGGCCGCTTTTGTAGCGACGTCACGCAGCAGCGTGGCCAGCCCGATGCCGTGCGCCCGGGCCTGCGATTCCAGTTCGGCGCGGACGTCATCGTCGAGGCGGATAGAGATTGGCACACCCATGGCGTCCTCCGTAGTTGGATTGGGCGCTACGTTGATGTAGCGCATGGTCCTTCGCTTAGCAAGGTTCGCGCGGCCGGCCCGGGCGGCAGAAATCGTTGCGGTGCATCGGGGGCACCAAACGTCGCACTGCAATCTACAAGATTCGTACACGAGCCATTTTTCGCTAAAATGCCCTTGAAGAATAGAATCGCATTGCTTATCGTTTCGATATCGGGGATAAGGCATGTGGAAAACAGCCGTTCGTGGTTACGCGAGCCGACTGGCCTGTCGAACAGGCCAGCACCGACCAAGCTGCACAGCACACCGACGCTGACGCGCGGGGATGGTGTAGATAACAGCCCGGCTCATTTCCCTTGGGGCGACGGTGCTGGATCAATCTGTACGACCGACCAAACGGAGATTGCTGAGATGGAAATTGCCGATCTTGTCGAAAGCCTCGGGACTGAGGAGCATCGATTTTGTGTAGAAGCTGGTCATGGGCCAGACAACGCTATAGTCGTTGAGTGGTCGTTTCATGACTTAAGCAAGGCTCAAATTTTCACTGACGAGTGTATCAAGTGGTATCCGTGCGTTTGGCTTTCAGAGTGGGGGGCCTGGACAAATCAGGCTGGCAACCGACGCGAGGGGTGGGTCCACTTATGGTGGACCGATGGATGTGGCTTCAACGTGAAACCGCAAAAGAGAGGATATGGAATCGTCGAAGGCCAACAAACTCTCAGAAACTATGAGCCTTTGGCCCGTCCGAAGGAATAGCCGGGGTAACAACGGTGGGTGCTCACCAGGGCGCCCACCCGTGCGGCTTGTCCTTTCTACGTCGGCATCTTATCTGTGTGGATACGGGAACGACAGCTCGGTAAACAGATTGCGTGAGCGCTCCCTTGCGGGATGTGGCCGCTTGTGCGCATGTATTCTCGCGGGCTGGGCACGTCACCCCGCCTCCAACGCCTCCCGCATCATCTCCAATTCCAGCCACTGCTCCTCCGCCTTCGCCAGTTCCCCCTGCAAAGCCTCCAGCGCCTTGCTCGCCTCGGCGAACTTCGCCGGCTGCCGCGCGTACAAATCCCCGTCCGACAGCAGCCGGTTCAGCCTGCCGATCTCCTTCTCCATGTCGGTGATCCGCCCCGGCAAAGTCTCCAACGCGTGCTTGTCCTTGAAGCTCATCTTCCGGTTCGGCTGCCGCGCCGCCGTCTCGACATCCCGCCCCGCCCGCGCCCGAGGCGCAACAGCCTCCGACACCGGCCTGACGGAAGAACCCCGCTGCGCCAGCATGTCGGAATAACCCCCGGCATACTCGATCCAGCGCCCGTCGCCCTCCGTCGCGATCACCGAGGTCACCACGCGATCGAGAAAATCACGGTCATGGCTGACCAGCAGCACCGTGCCGGAATACTCGGCCAGCCGCTCCTGCAGCAGTTCCAGCGTCTCCAGATCCAAATCGTTCGTGGGCTCATCCAGCACCATCAGGTTCGACGGCGTGGCGAACGCCCGGGCCAGGGTCAGCCGCCCGCGCTCGCCGCCCGACAGCACGCCCACCGGGGTATTCGCCTGCTCCGGCCCGAACAGGAAATCCTTCATGTAGCTGACGACGTGCCGGTTGACCCCGTTCACCGTCACCGTATCGCCCGCCCCGCCGGTCAGCGTCTGAGAGAGCGTCTGAGCGGGGTCCAACGTCTCCCGCCGCTGGTCCAGTTCCACCTCGAACAGGTTCGTCCCCAGCTTCACCTCGCCGCTGTCCGGCACTTGCTTGCCGGTCAGCAAATTCAGCAGCGTGGTCTTGCCCGCGCCGTTGCGCCCGACGATGCCGACGCGGTCGCCGCGGATGATGCGCGTCGAGAAATCCCGCACCACGACGCGGTCGCCGTACGCCTTCGTGACCCCCTCCGCCACCGCGACCAGCCGCCCGGACAGGTCCGCCTCGGCCGCGTCCAGCTTCACCTTGCCGACGGCGGCGCGCTGCTCCTTGTGCTTCTTGCGCAGCGCATGCAGGTCGCCGAGCCGCTTCTGGTTGCGCTTGCGCCGTGCGGTGACGCCATAGCGCAGCCAGTCCTCCTCCATCACGATCTTGCGGCCCATTTTGTGGCGGTCGGTTTCCTCCTGCTCCAGCACCTGGTCGCGCCAGGCTTCGAACTGGGCAAAGCCTTGATCCAACACCCGGGTCACCCCGCGGTCGAGCCAGACGGTGCTGCGCGACAGCCGCTCAAGCAAACGGCGGTCATGCGAGATCACCACGATGCCGGAGCGCAAATTCGCGAGTTCCTGCTCCAGCCACTCGATCCCGGGCAGATCGAGATGGTTCGTCGGCTCGTCCAGCAGCAGAATGTCCGGCTCCGGCGCCAGCACCCGCGCCAGGGCGGTGCGCCGTGCCTCGCCGCCGGACAGCTTCGACGGGTCCTCATGGCCGGTCAGCCCGAGCTGCTCCAGCAGGTAGGTCGCCCGGTAATGGTCCGCCGCGGCGGCATCCGGCAACCCGGACTCGACATACTCCAGGGTCGTGGCGAAGCCGGCGAAGTCGGGTTCCTGCGGCAGATAGCGGATGGTGGCGCCGGGCTGGGCGAAGCGCCGGCCGGCATCCGGCTGGATCAGCCCCGCGGCGATGCGCAGCAAGGTGGACTTGCCGGAGCCGTTGCGGCCGACGAGGCAGACGCGGTCTCCCGCCGAGACGGCGATGCCGGCGCCCGACAGCAGCGGGGCAGTGCCGAAGGTGAGGGAAATATCCTGGAGCGTGAGCAAAGGGGGGGGCATGGCGGCGATGTATAGGTCATACGCCGCGCCGATGGCAGCCCGGACCTGCCCGATCAGCCGTCAAGCTTTGTCCGCCGCGACCCGTCAGGGGCCGGGCCGCCGTCGGAACGCACCTCGTTTGTCAATACAGGCAAGGTTTGCCTTCTTTGACAATATACCTATATATTACAATGACTTATAAACGGATGGGTTGAGTGGCGCTGCAATCGGGAGCAACGCGGGCGGCGTTCCTCGCGGCCGGAGTGCCGGAAGATAAGGCCGCGGCAGCGAGCGAGGAATTGGCAAGCTAGCATTTTCCAGGCACGTCATGAAGCCTTTCGGCGTACGCGTGGCATCCCGTATCCACCCGCAGTTGCCCTGCCGCCGTTACACCGTCAAACAGGGCCGGCAAGCTGTTCACGATCTCGTCGGGAGGCCGTTTGCGGGTGCACCGCGCAGCCTGCATGACCAATTCGATAACAGGTGCAACAGGAGTTCCATCATGGGCACAGCATTGCAAGACCTCGCCGCCGCCGGCGTCGCCGTATGGCTCGACGACCTCAGCCGCACCCGGATCCACTCCGGCAGCCTGGCGCACTCGGTCGAAGCCGGGGAGATCGTCGGCATCACCACCAACCCGACGATCTTCTCCAAAGCCATCGGCAGCGGCTCGGGCTATGAAGACCAGTTGCGCGACCTCGCCGTGCGCGGCACCGCCATTGGCGAAACGCTGCGGCTGCTGACCGCCTGGGACGTGCGCGCCGCGTGTGACATCCTGCGGCCGGTGTTCGAAAAATCCGGCGGCCGGGATGGCCGCGTGTCGATCGAGGTGGACCCCCGCATCGCCGAGGACACCGCCCGCACCGCCGCAGAGGCGCGCGGGCTGTGGTGGCTGGTGGACCGCCCCAACCTGTTCATCAAGATACCCGCCACCCTGCCCGGACTGCCGGCGATCACCGAAACCCTGGCCGCCGGGATCAGCGTCAACGTCACGCTGATCTTCTCGGTCGAGCGCTACAAGGCGGTGCTGGAGGCGTTCCTCAGCGGCCTCGAACAGCGCCTGGCGGCCGGCGGCAGCCTGCACCGCATCGAAAGCGTCGCCTCGTTCTTCGTCAGCCGCGTCGACACGGAGGTCGATCGCCGCCTGGGCGACAACGCGCCGCATCTGCGCGGCCAGGCGGCGGTCGCCAACAGCCGGCTGGCATATGAAGTGTATGAGCACATGCTGCAGACCCCGCGCTGGCAGGCGCTGGCGGCGGCGGGCGCGATGCCGCAGCGGCTGCTGTGGGCCTCGACCGGAGTGAAGGACAAGTCGTTCCCGGATACGAAATACGTGATCGAGCTGGTGGCGAAGGACACTGTCAACACCATGCCGGAGGCGACGCTGCGTGCGGTGGCGGACCACGGCGTGGTCCGCGGCGACACGATCCGCGACGGCTACGCGGCGGCCCGCCAGACGATCGAGGACTTGCGCGGCGCCGGGGTGGACATCGCCGATGTGGCGGATGTGCTGGAAAAGCAGGGTGTCGAATCGTTCGAAAAGAGCTGGGAGGAGCTGATCGCCTCGGTCACCGGACAGATCGAAAAGGCGGGCGGTTCGGTGACGCCGGACGGTGCGGTCAAACCGGCGGGCGGCGGCACGCCCGCGGCCGCAGCCCCGAGGCGATCGGCCTGAGGACATCCGAGGCCAAAGCCGCGTCCCCGAGGTTTAGCGACCACCGCGGATAAGCCCTGGCAGCATACGCCACGGCCCGGTCGGCACATCCGCCCGCCGGGCCTCGGGCCACAGTAATCCGTGCTTAAAGCTCTCTCCCAAGAGATCACCCCCCGGTCAGGGGCGGCACCGCGGAAGAATGAGCCGCCTGCCGCAGCCTCAAATCGCCCCGCCGCCATCGCCAGCCCAGTCGGAGACGAAATCGCGTGCCTGTGGGCGCGGAAACGAGGACGACCCGCCAACATTCGTACCTATATAAATAAACCCGATTATTTCGTCATCCGGCGCCAGCCCGAGCGCAACCCTGACCTCCGGATCATAGGCCGGCGCCCCGGTCTTCCACACCGCGCCATAGCCCAAAGCGGGCGCCGCCAGCACGATCGTCTGCGCTGCCGACGCGGCCGAGGCAATCTGCTCGATCTCCGGGATACTGTGCCCCCGCCGCAGCTTCGCCGCCACCACCACGATAACCGGCGCCCGGAACGCCTTGGCGCGCTCCTTCTCCAGGACCGCCTCCGAGGCCGCCGGATCGCGCCGCAGCAGCGAGTCCGCCATCACCCGGCCGAACCCGGCGCGCTGATCCGAGCCGATAACGACGAACTGCCACGGCCGCAGCCGCCCGTGATCCGGCGCGCGCACGGCGGCGTCGAAAATCCTCTGCAACTCCGCCGCCGAAGGACCCGGCGCCGCCAGCTTCAAGGCGGATTCTCGGCTCAGCAGCAATTCCAGTGCATCCATCGAAAGATTCTCCCGTCAGCCGTGAAGGTAGGCATCCCGGCGTGATTCGCCAATCGCCGCTTCGGCATGGCGTTGCACCGCATCCCGAGTTCTGAAAGGCTGACAGCGCCGCGGCTTGCGGACACTCCGCGCCACCCCCAACTGGATACGAAATGCGACCAAGCCAGCCCGAAAAGAGCCGGACCGTCACCCGCGTCATGTGGTTCTTCGCCATCGTCTACGCCGTGGAGGGCATCGGCCAGGCGAAATCCGGCATCATCTGGCAGCCGCTGACCTATTTCCTGAAGGAGACGCAGGGCTGGGACGCGGTCAAGATCAGCGTCTCGCTGGCGGTGTTCGACCTGCCCTGGGTCATCAAGCCGCTATGGGGCGCGATTTCCGATTTCGTCCCGCTGTTCGGCTTCCGCCGCCGCCCGTACCTGGTGCTCGCGAACCTCGCCGCCGTGCTGGCCTTCGCTCGGGTGGCGACGCTGAGCACGCCCGCGGCGCTGATCCCGGCGATCACGGTAACCTCGGTCGCCATGGCGGTCTCCAGCACGCTGTGCGGGGCGCTGCTGGTGGAAACCGGCCAGAAGCACGACGCCAGCCCCGGCCTGGTGGCACAGCAATGGCTCTGGTACAATATCGCGCAGATGGCGGCCGTGCTGCTGGCCGGCTATCTGATCGAAATCCTGCCGCCCGCCGGCGCCCTGCACGCCGCCGCCTGGATCGCCGCCGCCGCCCCGCTTTCGGTCGTCGCGAGCGTCTGGCTGATCCATGAAGAGCGCGCCCGCATCGATCTGCCTGCTTTGCGCGGCCGCCTCGCCGCGCTGCTGTCGGCATTCCGCAGCCGCAACCTGTGGCTCGTCGCGGGGTTCCTTTTCCTGTATTACTTCTCCCCCGGCTTCGGCACCCCGCTCTACTTCGAGATGACCGATCGGCTTGGCTTCTCGCAGGGCTTCATCGGCCTGCTGTCCTCCGTCAGTGCAGGCGGATGGATCCTGGGCGGCGTGCTGCACAAATGGCGGCTGCACCGGCTAAGCCAGCCGGCGCTGTTGCGCCTCAGCATCGCCGCCGGGGTGGTCACGACGCTGTCCTACCTGCTGCTGGACGGATATGCCTCCGCCGTGGCCATCTGGTTGCTCGGCGGCGTGGCCGGGATGATCGCCATGATCGCGACGCTGTCGCTGGCGGCGGAGTCATGCCCGGAAGGCGCCGAGGGATTCGCCTTTGCCGGGCTGATGTCGATCGTGAATCTGGCGACGCCGTTAGCCGACACCACCGGCTCGGTGCTCTACGAGCATGTGTTCCACCGGGAGCTCGCCCCGCTGATCATCGTCTCGGCCACCGCGACAGCGCTGGTGTTCGTCCTGGTTCCGCTGATGGCGTTCCCGCGGCCCCGCCTGCTCGCCGCGGGATAGCAATCCTGCCGGGTTCGCCCGGGGTCCGGGCGGGCGAAAGTCAGGCCGGGGGATCCCAACGGTATTTTTGCCTGCGGAACCGTTCGCCGCCGGGCGGCTTGACGCTGTTGCGACAGGCGCCTGCCGGCGGTTCCAGTATGACAGGTCGCGACAGGGAGAGTGAGGCGGAGTCCGGCCCGCACGCCTTATTTCGCGCGAAATGATCCCCACTCTGCCGGATGCGTATCAATTAAGCGGCGGGGGTTCAAAAGTGATTACTTGGACAGTCCTCTTATTATTTACTATATGGTTAACGTACATTGGAACGCCCGAGTTCCAACAAGGCTTCTTCGCACCGGATACGTTCTGTCATCTTGCTGTTTCAGGCGTTTCACACGAAATCGTGTACGACGCACACGTTTTCGTGATTTTGTCGTTGCAATCACTTCGTTGGCCGGGTAAGAAAAACAGGTCGAACAAGAAAGGGCCTGCCAATGACCACTTCGATTTCCTCACCCAACGCTTCGCTGCTTTCCGCCTCCGGCACCGGCAACTCGCTTCCCGCTCCCGTTTCTCCAGACAACACCGACACTGGACGTATTCGTTTCGGCGCAGGTGCACGTCTGCCGCGCCCCGTTGCACCCGCCAGTATTGCCGATACCGGCCGCATCCGCTTCGGCGCAGGCGCCCGCATTCCGGCCGTTCGCTAGAGCAATTTCCGGCTGACTGTAAGGCAACGGACGCTGCCATATCGTCATGGCCGCCGTCGCCTTTTCAGTCATCCGGAAAAGTTCCAAGTATCGGACCTTTACCTCCGGCCCCGGTTCTCGGACCGGGAATGGACTGATCAGTCTCTACTTACCGCAGGAGGACAGGCGTTCATGCAGCGCAGCGAACCCGTTTTGCAGATTCACCGCCTGATCAGACAGGCCCGTCCGCCGCAGCGAGCCGATCGCTCCGCAGCAGGAACGCTTCCGACCAGGGCATATCGTTACTGTGAGGCAGCGACTAGCGCCACCGGCTTCGGCTGGTGGGTGTTTCCGGCGATGGACCTGCAATTGATCTGGGATGGCGACGATATCTACTGGTACTACGACGGCGCGCCCGACTGGATGCCGCTGTCCCCCGCCGCGCAGTTCCCCGACTTCTCCAACGCCTTCGACGATGCCGCGCCGGAATCCCTGCGCGGTTGCGCGCCGCCGTTCCTGACCGCGCTGCCGGAAAAGGGCCTCGTGCAGATGTGGACCGGACTGATGGCGCGCACCGCGGAAAACTGGAGCGCCCTGGTGCGCGCGCCGGCGAACCTGCCGCTGGCCAGCGGCTACACTGTCTATGAGGGGCTGGTGGAAACCGATCGCTGGTTCGGACCGCTGATCACCAACATGCGGCTGACGCAGACCAACAAGCCGATCCATTTCCGGGCTGATTGGCCGCTGCTTCAGGTGCAGCCGGTGCCGCGCATCGCCTATGCCGAACAGACCCTCAATTCGGTCGCTTTCGTCCCCGACATGGCCGCAATGACCAACCGGGAATGGCGTGCCTACGAAGAAACGATCGCGATCCCGAGCGAGAACCCGGACCGAGCGTTCGGCGCCTACGCGGTGGCCGTACGCAAGCGCCGCGCCGCCGGTTGCCCGGTTCACACCGCCAAGCCGGAAACCGAGCTCGCCGCAACCGCATAGCCCACAGGCTCGCCGGCTTACGATACGCCGGCGAGCCTCAGTCCTTCAACGTAACGATCGAGATCCGCCGGCAGCAGCAGCGGCGAGCGGCTGCGTGCCTCGCGCAGGGAAAAATGCGGCTCAAGCTTCAGCAGATCCTTCAGGACCGCCGAAGCCTCCTTCGCGGCGCGAAGATGCCCCAGGGCGGACAGCAGCACCTTGAACGTCGACGACAGGCCCGGATGCGCATCGCGGGCATGCCGCCCCAGCCGCGCGGCGATGTCGTACTGGCCGGTCAAAAGATACGGCATCATCAGCGCCATTTCGAAAAAGAACCCGTGCGGATCGTGCGGCGACAGATGCTGGCCGTGCTCGATGCGGCGGATCGCCTCCGCGTGCTGACCGGCGTAGCAGTGCGCCAGGCCGGAGTAGCACCAGGCCAACGCAAGGTTCGGGTTCAGTTCCAAAGCCTTCTCGTGCAGCCAGAGCGCATCCCTCGCCCCTTTATGCAGGAACGCGCGGACATGCCCGGCGACCGTGAACCCGCGGGCGTCCTCCGGATCCAGCAGGATCGCCTGCTGCGCCAGCCGATCGGCGCGCTGTATCGCGGCGGCGGGATCCGCCTCCCAGCCCTGGCCGACGGAGAGAAAATACCATTGCGCCAGCCATGAATGGCAGGCCGCGCTGCCCGGATCCAGCGCCAGGGAGCGTTCCAGCAGCCGCCCGGCCTCCTGGAAGCCGGCCTGATCCAGGCAATAGATCGCCGGAATGGCCCGCAGCATCAGATCGTAGGCGGTCGGATCGACCTGCGGCCGGGACGCCGCTTCCCGCCCCTCCCAGACCAGCAGTTCCGGCACGACCTGTGCAGCAGTCTCCGCCGCGATCTGGTCCTGAAGGTTCAGCACGTCGGGCATGCTGCCGCCGAAACGCCGCTGCCAGGTGATCTCGCCCGAGCCGCGCATGTTGATCAACCGCGCCACGACCCCGATTTCATCGCCTTTCCGCCGCAGGCTGCCGTCGAGCAGGAAATCCAGATCCAGCCGGAGCCAACGCTCCGTCGGTCCCGGAGGCTCGCCCGCCAGCGCCGCCACCGAGGCCGGGCTGACGCAGGTGATGCCGCGAAAGCGGGCGAACGCCTTGGTGATCTCATCGGCCAGTCCGAGCGAAAACGCGGACTCCCCGGCCGACCGAACGGTGCGGAACGGCATCACGCCAAGCCGGATCGTGTTGCCGTCCGGCCCCGCGCGGACGACCGGGGACGCAGGCCGCGTCTCCGCGCGATCCTGGCCCGCGGCAAGCGCTCCGGCCTCCGCCGCCACGAACTCCGTGTCGCGGACATCCGCCAGCAAGCGTTCCGTCTCCACCGAAAACGTGCCGCTTTTCAGCATCCCGCTGATGACCCGAACCAAATCCGCTGCGAGGTACGGCTTCTTGAGGAACTCATAGGATCCGTCGGCGGTCTGAGCCGATCGGATGGCCTCGTCGGCGGCGCCGGAGGTCACCAGGGCGCGCAGATCCGGCAGCATCTGGCGGGCGCTGCGCACCAGATCGGCGCCGCGCACACCGCCCGGCAGCAGGGCTTCCGTCAACAGGACATGAATGCGTTCGTCGGAAACGAGATATGCCAACGCTCCGGCGGCGTCCGCTGCCGCCAGGCCGCGGTAGCCGGACTGCGTGAGAATGTCGCAAATCGTCGTCCGCAAATCCGGGTTGGGTTCGACGATCAGGACTGTCTGGTTGTTGCCGGAAGGCCCGAGTGCCGCCGCCTGGGCCACCGCCTCGGCCTGGCGTCCCGGGGCGCGCGGCAGGAACAGCGAAACGGTGGTGCCGGCACCGGCGACGCTGCGCAACTCGACCCAGCCGCCCGACTGCCCGGCGAAGCCGTGCACCTGAGCCAGGCCCAGCCCGCTGCCTTTGCCGATGGGCTTGGTGGTGAAGAACGGTTCGAACACTTTGTCGATCAGTTCCGGGGCGATGCCGGTGCCGGTGTCCCTGACATCGATCCGAACGGTGTCGCCAACATGCTGCGGCGCCGCGCGCCCGCGCCGAGCCTTTGCCGGCTGGTTGTGACAGGAGATTTCGACGCTGCCGCCCCCCGGCATCGCGTCCCGGGCGTTCAGCACCAGGTTCAGGATCGCCGACTCCAACTGCCTCGGGTCGACGCGACAGTTCCATAGCTCGGGTTCGGACAGCAACAGCACCCGCACGCATTCGCCCGTCGCCTGCCCCAGCAATTCGTGCATTGCCGAGATGACCCGATAGACCGAGGTGGTCTCCGGCCGCAGCATCTGGTTGCGGGAAAACGCCAGCAACTGGCCGGCCAGCCGTCCGCCGCGTTCCGCCGCGCGCTCGATCATTTCCGCACGCCGGACGGCTTCGGCATCGCCGCGGGTTTCCGCATTGATCCTCAAGGCCGTGGCGTTGCCGAGCACGACGGTCAGCAGGTTATTGAAATCATGCGCAACCCCGCCGGTCAGGCGGCCAAGCGATTCCATTTTCTGCGCCTGGTCGCCGGCCGGTTCGGGCTGCCCGGCCGCGCCGGGCGGTGTCCCGTTGAACGGAACGGCGGAACCGCCGAACCCGTTCGCCGGTCCGCCTCGGGCATCACGGACGAACCTGGCCGCATCGCGGACAGGTCGCCAAAGCACGGCGATCCAATGCCCGTCTCGCATTTTCAAGAGCCTGTGCTGACTGCCACGGTTTCGTATAGCCAAGCAGAGCGCCGAAGCAAAGCTTCAAGCACCCAGTCTGTTCCCAGCCGATCGGCCATGGAATCCTAGGCTACGGATGAGGCCACGTTCATCATCTGGCGAAGCCGGGCTGCCCCGGCCGGCCCCTTGATCGCCTCTCGCCAACCTGCCTCGGCGACCCGCTGATGGGCGGCAATGGCTTCATCGGCACCGGTAATCATGGCCACGCCGGTCTGCGCGCCGGGATGCGTGTCGGTACGGAACGGATTGATCGCCAGGCTGACCCGATCGCGCGCCCGAAGGATCTTGAACGACGAACTGGGAGGAGACCCGGCCATCAGGCCGAACTGCAATCCCATCGGCTCGGCTTCCATCAGGGTCGCGATGTTCTCGACCTCCGCCATCGCGACGTCGCGGCAAATCCGGCGGACCCGGTCGGACACGTGCGTGCCGCTGACGATGCCGACGTCGATCAGGCGCTGAACCGCGGGCAATGAGATCATCGCAATGATCGTCGGCCGCCGCATCGCATACATCCGCTTGCGCGCGGCCAGGATGCCCATCACCTGCTCGGCCATGCTACGCATTGCCATCCGCTCCGACCCGCCCTGGTCCGCCGCCTCATCGAAGGCCTCGGCCAGCGCCGAATCGTATGCGTCGGACGTCGTCAGGTAGCACAGCGGCCCGGCCAACTGCAGGATCTGATCCGCCGTCTCCTCGATCTGGCGTATCCGCTCGAAATAGCCGATCGGCCGATTGTAATACTCGACACCGATGCCAAGCAGCGACAGCGGCGAGATCTTCAGCAGCTCCGCCAGCCGCTTGATGGTGTCGAGCTTGATCACCTCGCCTTTTTCATAGCGGTAGAGGGCGGCGCGGGAGACACCCAGGCGGGCGGCGATCTCCTCGGCGCGCAGTCCTGATTCGAGGCGGTAGGCCCTGAGCTGCTGGCCGATTTCGGTAAAGCGCATCGACATGGTTACCGGCCTTTACGCAACTTATGCGCGTTCTGGATGGTTGGTTGCCACTGCGACGATGGTGACGCCTGGCTCGATTCGCGTCAATAGCGGGCCAGCCAGAACCGTCTCAGAATCGTCCAAGGGCTACACTGTATGGGCAACCGACTCTAAAACACAATGCCTTTTCATGCGATGCGACTCATTCCGCCGGCCAGCCACGTTATTGTTTGGAATCACGAATAGAATGCGCCGCCAGACCCTCCGTGGCCCGAATCAAGGCCGAATGATCCTCGTCCGCTCCGCCGTGCGCGATGCAGGAAGCAAACAATTGCTGCGCGATCGCTGTATTCGGTAGCGACAGGCTCAGTGCCTTGGCGGAGGACAACGCCAGGTTCAGATCCTTCTCGTGCAGCTTGATCTTGAACCCGGGGTTGAAGGTGCCATTGATCATTCGCTCGGCATGCACCTCCAGGATGCGGGACGATGCGAAGCCGCCCATCAGCGCCGCGCGCACCTTGGCCGGGTCCGCCCCCGCCTTCGAGGCGAACACCAGCGCCTCGGAAACCGCCTGGATGTTCAGCGCGACGATGATCTGGTTGGCGACCTTGCAGACCTGGCCGGCGCCGTTCTCCGATCCGACATGGGTGATGTTCTTGCCGAGCACGTCGAACAGCGGCCTGGCGCGGGCGAAGGCGGCGTCGGGGCCGCCCACCATGATCGTCAGGGTGCCCTGTTTGGCGCCGACTTCGCCGCCGGAGACCGGAGCGTCTAGATAATCGCAGTCCTTTTCGTTGACTTTGCGAGCGTACTCCTTGGTCTCGATCGGGCTGATCGAGGACATGTCGATCACCAGGCTGCCCTTTCGCAGCCCCTCGGCCGCGCCATCCTCGCCGAACAGCACCGCGCCGACATCGGGGGTGTCAGGGACCATCAGGATCAGGATTTCCGACTCGGCGGCGACAGCCTTCGGAGTCGCGGCGACCTTGGCAGCGGCGCGGATGTCGTCGGGAAGGCTGGCGCGGTCCGGCACGATCAGGTCGTGGCCGGCGTTCTTCAGATTCAGCGCCATCGGCCGGCCCATGATGCCCAGGCCGATAAATCCGATTTTCATGTCGTTAGCTCCTTATGGTTGGGTGATCGGTTGGATGCTTGGGGTGGCCGCCTCTCTACCCCTGTTGTGGCCCTGCCCCGTCTTGTCCGGGGTATTGTCCGGGCCACCTATGTCAGAATGTGTTGCGACAGGTGGCCCGGACGAGCCGGGCGATGACGGGAGGAGAGCGATGCCGGCCGCGACGCATGGGCCAGACCGCGCCCTCAAACCCCGAAAGCCTCTCGCCATCCCAAGCCCTCGACCGTCTCGCCGCGCGGCCGGTATTCGCACCCGACCCAGCCCTGGTACCCGAGTTCATCGATCCGGCGGAAGACGAACGGCCAGCCGATCTCGCCGGTTCCGGGTTCGTTCCGTGCCGGGACGTCGGCGATCTGCATGTGCGCGATCACCGGCATGAACTGCTCCATGCGCCGGGTGATGTCGCCCTCGGTCACCTGCACATGATAAATGTCAAACTGTAGCCCCAGACGATCGCGTCCGATCGCCTCGACGATGGCAGCACCCTGGGCCTGCGTATTGAGGAAATAACCCGGCATGTCGCGATGGTTGATCGGCTCGATCACCAGCCGCACCCCCGCGGGATGAGTTTGCTCCACAGCCCAGGCGAGGTTCGCAGCATACACCGCGGTGGCCGTGGTGATCGAAAGGCCCTCGGGCAGGATTCCCGCCATGCAGTGAACCTGCCGGCAGTCCAGCGCGGCGGCGTAATCCAGTGCCTTCTTCACCGATTCGCGGAATTCCGCCTGGCGGCCCGGGATGCTGGCGATGCCGCGCTCGCCTTTCGCCCAGTCGCCCGGCGGCATGTTGAACAGGACTTGCGACAGCCCTTCCCCGCTGAGGCGAGCCCGCAGTTCCGGCGCCGGGAAATCATAGGGAAACAGGAACTCGACGCCTTCAAAGCCGGCCTGCCGGGCCGCGGCGAAGCGCTCCAAGAACGGCAGTTCGTTGAACATCATGGACAAATTGGCGGCGAACCTCGGCATGACCGACCTCCTGTGTTTCCCCCGGACTGAACCGCCGGCGGCTCCGGGTGAAAGGGCTTGCCCTTGTCCGCCGGTCCGAAACACGCAACGACTGAATTTGCGCCGTTCTCCAACATGGGTATTGACCGGGACGGACGCTACAATCAGGCGCGAGAATTGGCTAGCGGCTGCCCGGCTTGCCCCAGCCAAACGCGGAAGGAAACAGATGGTCGCCGAACGGATCCTAATGGGCCTGCTGCTTGGCGGGGTGGCGGTCGGCTGCATCCTGGTGCTGTATCCCTTCATGTCCGCCCTGCTGTGGGCGGGCATCCTCGTCTACACAACATGGCCGGTATTCGAGCTGTTCCGCCAGCGGCTGCGCCTGCATCCCGTCGGGGCGGCACTGCTGATGGTTGCCCTGACCGCCGTCATCCTGGTCCTGCCCATCGGTGTTGCCGCGCCAGGAAGCGCCGACGATGTGACCAATTTGCGCCATATCGTGATGGACGGGTTGCGCGCCGGCCTGCCGGACGCGCCGCGATGGGTGTTCGACATCCCGCTGGTGGGTCCGACCGTCGGCGACCTTTGGGACCGCTGGGCCGCAGACATCAGCGTGATGCTGGATGCGCTGCACCCTTATTTCGGCATTGTCCTGGAGAACGGGCTCAGTCTTCTGCTTGGCATCGCCAATGGCGTGGTCATGTTCCTGCTGGCGCTGTTCATCGCCTTCTTCTTTTACGTCTACGGGGAGCCGATCGCCGCCCGTCTCCACCTGATCCTGCATCGCATCGCCGGCGTGCAGGCCGAGCGGCTGATCACCGTCACCGGCGCGACGGTCCGCGGCGTGGTATACGGTATCCTGGGCACAGCCATCGTCCAGGGCCTGCTGACCGCTTTCGGCTTGTGGGTTTCCGGCGTGCCGCGGCCGGTTCTGCTTGCGGGCATTGCCGGGTTTCTGTCGGTGCTGCCCATCGGCGCACCGGTGGTCTGGATACCCGCCGCGATCTGGCTGATGAGCAGCGGCCACATGGGTTGGGGTATTTTCCTCGCGGTCTATGGGGCTGGGGCAATCTCCGGCTCCGACAGCCTGATCCGGCCTTGGTTCATCGCCCGCGGCGCCCAACTGCCTTTCCTGCTGACGATATTGGGCGTGCTGGGCGGCGCGCTGGCGTTCGGATTGCTGGGCATCTTCCTTGGCCCGGTGCTGCTGGGAATCGGTTTCACCCTGGTGAATGAATGGGCCCGCGGCGCCGACCCGAGAACGGCGGCGGCGGATCATTGAACGCCGTACCGGTCCGGTTCGCGGCGAAGGCCTGGAATCCCGACACGATCGCTTAAAGGCGAAATATAGCTGTACTGTATTATTACTGAGCGACTGGAGGGTCCGCCAGTCAACGCACGGCACGCGTCTGCCACTTCATTCTCCGCTTCTGCGCCGGAAATCCACCACAGCGACAGCAGTGCCAAAATAAGATTTCTTCCACCGCTAAATCAAAAACATGCTGCAATCACCCGTATATGATATGGTGACGACAGAGTATCGGAAGGCCAGGCGGTGACAAACGCTCTCGACAGCATGCCTCCGGCATCGGCCGACAGGACGGACACGACGCCACATGTGCTCGTGGTTGACGACGAACCCGTCATCCGCGAGGAAATCATCGAGTTCCTGCACATGCAGGGACTGCGGGCGGAGGCCGTTTGCGACGGCGAAGCCGCGTTGCAGCATCTGGATGCCGATCCCTCGATCGACGTCATGCTCAGCGACATCCGGATGCCCGGAATGGATGGTCTGACCCTTGCCAGGACCGCCATCGACCGGCGCGGCGAACAGCACGCGATAGAGGTCGTCATGCTGACCGGCCATGCCACGGTCAATGACGCCGCGGCTTCGGCCCGCCTGCGCGCGATCGACTTCCTGGTCAAGCCGCTCAGTTTCACCACCCTCAAGGCGACGCTACTGCACGCCCACGAATCCGCCCGGAACCGGCGCGAGAAATGGCAGCAGAGCCGCGCTCTCGAAGCCATTTACGGCGATACCGTCAAGCAGGTCGGCGACCTTCAGTCACTGGTGACCGAGCTGCGCGAAGCCCTGACGGAACCGCACCATGCCGATGACGGCGGCCGCAACGCCTTCCTGTCGGTTCTCAATCATGAACTGCGGACGCCGCTGGTCCCGATCATCGGCCTGGCGGAGCTGATCGAGGTCGAGTCCGATACGATCGATCCCAAAGAGCTGAAAAGCCTGGCGCATGAAATCCGCCTCGGCGGCGAACGTCTGGAACGCGCCATGTCGCGCATCTCCACCCTGGCGGACCTGATCGCCGGGCGCGCCTCGGCGCACATCGCGGCCTGCCGTCCGGACCGCATCGTTCAAACGATGCAGCGGCTGTTTGCCACCCGCCTGGCCGAGCGGGGACAGACTTTGAAGACTGAAACCGAAACCGCCCGGACGATCGCCACCGATAGCGCCCGGCTACAGCAGGTGCTTGCGGAACTGCTTGATAACGCCAGCCGTTTCTCGCCACCTGACGCCGTGATCGCCCTGTCCGTCGCCGATGACGCAAACGGAGTCACCTTCCGGATCGCCGACACCGGTCCGGGAATGACCTCAAACGAAGTGGAGCTGGCAGGGCGCGCATTCCAGCAGATCGACATGTCCACAACGCGCCGCGTCGATGGCCTCGGCATCGGCCTGCCGATAGCGATGCGGCTTGCGGCGCTGATTGGCGCAACGTTGACCATCGCCAGCGAACCCGGCAGCGGCACGATTGTCAGCCTTCACCTGCCGGCGGACAGCGGGCCGGCCGAACCGGCATGAACCCGGGGCGGCCTCCGCGCGCCAGCGGCGGCGGTCCGTTCTTCATCGCCATCATTGTGGTGCTGATGTTCGGCGCGGTCTGGATGGCCGAGGCGACTGCCGAACACTACGTCGCCTCGGCCATAGACCGCGAAATCGAGCGAACAGCCGAGGAAGCCCGCGAATCGGTCCTGGCATTGCGCGAAACCGTCTCCCGCACGCTGGACCAGATCGATGTGCTGCATGGCCTGGCCGCTCTGGCCGTGCAGGCCAGGCATTCCGGCAACCACAGGATGGAACGGGAAACGCTCACCGAACTGTCCCTTCTGCGCGACAAGGTGGGCGCCTCCATTCGTCAGGTCGCCGCCATCGCCCCCTCAGGCTACGTTGATTGGACCAATATAGGTACGATCAGCGAGCCGGTCTTTATCGGCGATCGTGAGCATTTCCAGGTGATCGCCAACGGGTCGGCGCGGACCTTCATCTCGGCGCCGTTGATAGGTCGCATTTCCCACGCGCGCACGATCGAGTTCGCGAAAGGTGTGTACGATCCGAACGGCGCGCTGCTGGCCGTGACCGTCGTCTCGGTGGAGCCGGCGGCGTTTGCCAACCTCGCCACGACCGTCGGCGTCACCGGCAGCGATGCGATCTCGATCCAGCGCCTCGACGGCATGATCCTTGCGCGCAACGGCAAAGGCGAGGGAACCGTCCCGGCCGACCGGAAGCATATGGTCATGTTCCTGACGAGCCAAAACGGCGCAGCGGCTGGGCGCAGCGCCATCGACAGCGTGCTGCGCAGCATAGCTTGGCAACGTCTGGACGACCGCGGGCTGATCGTCGTCGTCGGCCTGGATTTGCAGGCCAGGTTGGATCGCCTCAAGCCGGCGGCGGAGCGAACCCGCAACCGGACAAGGCTGACAATCTTGCTCATCGGCGTAGCCGGCACTGGCGCTATAGGCGTCTGGTATTGGCGCCGCCGCGCCGCGGCCGAGGCGGCCCGGATGGCCATCGTCCGGGAAAGCGAGAGCCTGTTCCGCCAAATGGCTGAAAGCCTCCCCGACATGATCCGCCTGCTCGATCGACGCGGCATCGTTCTGTACGCCAATCCGGCCGCCAGGGAGATTCTGGGAGTGGACCCGATGGCGCTTGTCGGCCACGACACGACGCAATTCGTCCATCCGGACGACGTGAACGAGACAGCGTGGCTGCGCTTGTTGCGGGATCCGGAGATGCGGACCGGGCGCAGCGAAATCCGTATGGTGCGTCTCGACGGCCGGATCGTGCAAGTTCAGTCCACAATCCATGTCATCGGCGATGACAGCACGCCGGACGACGCCCCTCGGGTCATCGTTTCGTCGCGCGACGTGACGCGGCAACGAGAGGCCGAGGCAGGCCTGCGCTCCAGAAAGGAGGAACTGGATACCGTCCTCAATGCCGTTTCCGGCGCCCTGTTCCGCTATCTGCCGGGCGAGGACGGCGATCCCCGGATGCTTTACGTTTCGGACAGCATCGAGGCGATTACCGGATTCACGCCCGCCGAATGCCTGGAGCCGCACTGGCTGACAGCGCACCGCCACCCCGCATTCGATGCGCAGATGGCAAAGCATTTCGAGCGGTTGTTGAGTATCGGCAGCTCTACGGTGGAATACCGCCTGCGGCACAAGAACGGAAGCTGGCTTTGGTATGCGGTCTTTGCCCGGGCCGTGAGCGACGGCGGAACGCGGACGGTCGTCGGATGCCTACGCGACATCACGCGGGAACGGGAACGCAACCAGCAAACCGCGCATAGCGCAAAGATGGCGATACTTGCGGAGATGACGACCGGCTTCGCACATGAACTGTCCCAGCCGCTCACCGCGATCAGCCTCGCGGCGCAGAATGCGCTGAAGGGCCTGGATCCCGCCCGGGAGCACAATCGCTTCCTCCAACTCAAACTGCAACGGATCGTCCAGCAGGCGGACCGTGCGGCTTCGGTTGTCGACCATATGCGGATTTTCGGCCGCGAGGCGCGGCGTGCGCCGGAAAGCATATCGGTTGCCGCCGCGATCGAAGGCGCCCGGGTGATCGCCGATGCCCGTCTGGCGCAGTCCCGCATCGAGCTGCTGGTGGATGCCGCCCCCGGCCTGCCGCTCGCTAACGGTCATCTGCTTCCGCTGGAGCAGGTGCTGACCAATCTTCTCGGCAACGCGATGGATGCGATAGAGATGCAGACGCCGCCTCTGCCGGACCAGCGAAGACGCATTGAAATCGCGGCACGGACCAGCGGCGGATCGGTTGTCATCAGCGTCGCGGATCATGCCGGCGGCATCGAAGATACCGCGATGGCGCGGCTGTTCGAGCCGTTCTTCACCACCAAGCCAGCCGGTTCGGGGACTGGCCTGGGCCTCGCGATCAGCTACGGCATCGTCGCCGACATGGGGGGAACCATCAACGCCCGCAATTCCGGCGATGGCGCGGTGTTCGAGATCCGCCTGGCGATTGCGAAAAGCACCGAGGGAGTGCTGGCAGCTTGACCTTCTACCGGTTGACGAAAGGAACGACCGCTGGCCGGCGCTTGCTGAAGACCATCCGCGCCGCATGCCGCAACAGCCTGACGGTGTTCCTGTGTCTCGCCGTCACGATCGCGGCGGAGGCGGCGGTCTGGATGTTTCGCAATCACCTCATCGCGTCGGCGCAGGAGACCGAAATCGAATCGGTCCGCGTCGAGGCCCGCGCCAAGGCGCTTGCGCTGCGGGAGACGTTGTCCCGCACGCTCGACCAGATCGCGGCGCTGCAAAGTATCGCCGGGCTCGTCACGATAGCGCGGCGAAGCGGCGACGCGGAGATGGAGAAAGCGGCACGCAACGAACTGAGCGTCCGCGGCGGCATCATGACCAGCCACGTGACGGGAATCCTCGGCCTCAGCTCCGGCCTTTATCGGGATTGGTCAAATGTCGATCCGAGCCGCTTTCCCGACTGGTACGGTGACCGGGCATATCTCCGCCCGATCGTCGCGGGAACGGCTGGCGAAGTCATCAGCGACCCGATGCTCGGACCGGCGTCCCACCTGCTCATTATTCCCTTCGCCAAAGGCGTCCGTGATTCAACCGGGACGTTCGCGGGCGTGACCATCGTAGGGGTGGAAGCAGCGGCTTTTCATGGCCTTGCCTCCACCATGGGCGTGACCGGGCGCGACACGCTGACGATCTTTCGCCGCGACGGCAAAGTGATGGCCCGCAGCGACGGTGCTGGCGTGGGCGACACGATTCCACGCGACGACACGCTGTTGCGGGCCATCCTGGAAAACGAGCAGAGCCTCACCCGGGTGATCAGTCCGATCGACCGGATCGAGCGTATCGACGCATCCGAGCGGCTCGGCGACTCCGGCTTGTCGCTGGCGGTTGGCCTGGACCTGCAGGCCCGGCTTGGCCGGCTGAAACCGGAACTGGACCGGATACGCCAGGATGCGCTTGAAAGCGCATTGCTGATCGGGCTTTTGGGCAATGGCGCCATGCTGGTCTGGCACTGGCGCCGGAAGGCTGCGGTCGCCGCGGCCGGGATGGCGGTGATCCGAAAAAGCGAAGCGTTGTTCCGCCAATTGGCCGAGGGCATGCCGGACCTGATACGCCTGCTCGACCGGAACGGCATCGTGCTTTATGCCAGTCCGGCGGCGAAGGACCTGCTCGGCGTGGAACCCGAGGCCCTGGTAGGAAAGCCGACCGGCCGGTTCGTTCATCCCGATGACGTGGACGCGATCGGGCAGTACGAATTTCGGCGGCAACGCAATCTACGGCAGGCGTCCAGCGAAGTCCGTCTGGTGCGCAGGGACGGCCGGACCATCCGGGTGCAGACGACCCTGGGAGCCATCGGTGGAGGCAACCCGCCCCCCGGCGTGCCGTCAATCGTCAGTTCATCGCGCGACATCACCCAAGAGCGAGAAGCCGAGGAGGCGCTTCGGCGGGCAACCGATGAGCTCGACGCCGTGCTGCACGCCGCGTCCGGCGCGCTGTTCCGTTCCAATCTGGACAGCGAGGGAAATACCCGGATCCTGTTCGTCTCCGGCAGCGTGGAGACCATGACGGGCTTTACAGCCGCCGAGGTCATGGCGACCCCCAACTGGCTCCGAAGCCGGCGCGATCCGTCCTGCGAGGAAGCGGTTGTCGAGAATGCGGAGCGGCTGCGCACCGAGGGCCGCTCCACCGTGCGCTATCGCATCCGGCACAAGAACGAGAACTGGCTCTGGCTGGAGATGTTCAGCCAGTCGCTGGGAGAGGGGCGCGGCGCCGTCGGCTATCTGCGCGACGTCACGGCAGAGCGCGAGCGCGAGCTTCAGGTGGCGCGGGTGTCGCATTTGGCCAGCGTTGGCGAGCTGACAACCGGAATGGCGCACGAACTCAATCAGCCGCTGGCGGCGATCAGCATGGTCGCGCAGAACGCCATGGCGGTGCTCGACGCCAACGATGCAATCCTGAACAGGAAGCTGCAGCGAATCGTCAAGCAGGTCGAACGGGCGGCCTCCATCATTGAGCACATGCGGGTGTTCGGCCGCCGGGAGACTGAACCGCCGGCGAGCATGCCGATGACTGCGGCCATCGACGGGGCGAAGGCGATCGTCCGGGCCGGATTGCACCAGGCTGGGGTCAGGCTGGTCATCCGGGTCGAACCCGCGCTGCCGCCAGTCATCGGGCAGCTTGTTCCCCTTCAGCAAGTGCTGATCAACCTGATCGGCAATGCTGTCAGTTCCACCGAGGAGCGCACGCCGCGGCTCGCGGAGGTTCGCCGGCACATCGACCTCGAGGCGCGGCTCGACGGGACCATGGTCGTCATCCGCATCACGGATCATGCCGGAGGGATCGACGAAAGCGCCATCCCGCGGCTGTTCGAGCGATCTTTCACAACCACGTCGGCGGGTCCGGGAGCCGGACTGGGCCTTTCGTTCAGCCATGAGATCATCGCGGGCATGGGCGGAGTCATGACCGCTCGGAACGAAGGCGACGGCGCGGTGTTCGAAATCCGCTTGCCCCGGGCGCCTTCGGCCGAATACGACGCGGCGCCGGCGTGACCGCGGCCGATGTCATTTCGCGTCGTGGAAGATCACCCCCAGCGTGTGCCTGTGGCCTGACCGCACACGGCTGACGCCGTGCCGCATCGTTACCCGCGAGACGCCGCGCGGGCCGGGCGCCGGGCGCTGGTTGACGGCGAAGATCACACCCTCACCCTGTCTTAGCGGCACGACCTCGGCCCGGGTCTGCATCCGCGGCCGCTGTTCGGTCAGCAGGAACTCGCCGCCCGCGAAGTCGTCGCCCGGGCGGCTGAGCAGGAACGCGGCCTGAAGCGGGAAGCACAGCTCGCCGTAAAGATCCTGGTGCAACCGGTTGTAGTCGCCGGCGCCGTAGCGCAGCAGCAGCGGCGTCGGGCGGGTCTGTCCGGCGGCGTGGCATCGGTCGAGGTAGGCGGTGTGGCTGGCCGGGAAAGCGGATTGGCGGCCGAGCCCGGATTGCCAGCGGTTGGCGACGGGCGCGAGCCGGGCATACAGCGCGGTGCGCAGGGTTTCGATCAGTTCGGGCAGCGGATAGGCGTAATAGCGGTATTCCCCGGCGCCGTATCCGTGGCGGGCCATGACGACGCGGTTGCGGAATGCTGCATCCGTATAGAAGCCTGCGCTCAGGGTTGCGCAGTCCGTCTCGGTCAGCAGCGGCCCGATCACGGCGTATCCATCCGCGTCCAGATCGGCTTCGATGCGATACCAATCCAAATCGGCGATGCGGGCGGCGACGGGGTGCGGGGCGAGGTCGTTCATGGGCATATCTCGGGGCGTAGCGCGCTGACGGGCGGGTGTCTTGGCACAACCGGGGTTGAGGTGCACTCCGGTTGTTGCGATGACACGCCGGTGAGTTACGCTTTCGGAGATGAAGCGGTATCGACTACTGTTTAGTTCGTTATTATACGATAATGGACTTGCCCGGCGGCCTGAGGGGGAGACAAAGCAAGCTGTAACATGGATTAAGGGGATTGAGGCAAGGATTAGCACTGAACGATGAGACGTCCGGGTGAGACGGCGTCGCGGGAAGGGCGGCGCGCTTCTCATGTGCGAGATCGCATCCGTGCTATCTGTGGCTTAGTCCCTTCGATCTGCGTTACAACTTGCTTTCCGGCGTTGCGAAACCCGGCATGCTAACTGAAGACGCACGGAAACGATTGCCGCCAAAGTCAATCACTTTGCAAACACCATCACCAGCCGCTCCACCAGCTTGCCCTGCTTGATGTGCTGCTCGAGAATTTCATCTATGTCCTCGGCCGTTGTCGGGCGATACCAGATTCCCTCGGGATAGATCACCATCACCGGCCCGGCGCTGCAAAACCCCAGGCAGCCGGACGCGGTAAAGCCGATCTCCGGCATTTGTAGGGCTTCGAGGCGTTTGCCGAGACGCTCCCACAACGGCAGCGCGCCGATGGCGCCGCAACTGCCGCGCGGATGGGCGGGCGGGCGCTGGGTGTAGCAGGCAAAGACGTGGCGCTTGTAAAGCTGGGGAATTTCGTAGCCGGAGTCCATGTCGTGCCTTTCCCGGTAAGATCGCGGCCCCGCCATGCAATCCCGGGACCACGCCGTTCTGTCGGCTTTACGACATGCCATCCGACAAAACGGGCGACAAAACCCGGGTATCCGCTGGCGCGGCGTTTGCTTGGCGCTCCGCCATGAAGGATGTATTGGCAGAATCAGACGCCATCAATTTCGGTGACGTTGCGCAACCGATCAACGCGCTGCTGCAGCAGGGCGTCGTCGCCTACCGCACCGACCGGACCCGGGCGGACGCGTTGTTCCGTCAGGCGCTCGCGGCGGCGCCAGCGCAGCTTCCGGTGTATTTCTGCCTGTACAAGATCCACACCTACCTGGGGAACCTCGACCAGGCGCAGGGCGCCGCCGAAGCGGGCATGGCCGAAGCCGCGCGCCAAGCCGGATGGTCCCCCGACTGGCAAGCCTGGACGCGTCCGGCGGCGGAACCGGACGGGGCGGCCCGTTTCGCTTTGTATACCTTGAAGGCGCTCGCCTTCATCCACCTCCGTCAGGATCGTCCGGACGAGGCGCGACGCAAACTCGATGCACTCAAGCAACTCGACCCGGCGGGACTCGTCGGCTGGCCGGTCGTCGCCGCCCTGGCCGCGGGCTGCGGCGAAACGCCATGAACGTGCAGATCGAACGACGCTTCATCGAGGCCATGATCGAGACATTTCCCGATCTGGCCTATCTGCGGGAGCAATTGAAATTCGGCGACAAGGTCGAGGTCGGGTTTCGGCAACTGTCCGACGGCCAGTTCTCGCTGCTGGAGACGCTTTACCGGCAGGCCGGGCCGGAGATGCAGGCACGCGCGGCGCAGGTGGCGACGTTGCGGCATGCATTGAACGACAGCGGCGTTCGTTTCGGTCCGAACGATCTGGAACAAGTGCTGCCGGCGTTGGTGCGCTATCTGCTGGCCGACGCCATCCGCGGCTGGGTGTTCACCGCCGGGGTGTCCAGCAAGCCCCTGCCCTACGTAGTAACAAAATTCGATTTCACCCCGGCCTCCAACGAGGAAACCGGCAAACTGTACATCGAGCTGAAAGCCAACGCGAAGGGCGCGATCACCACCAACACCGTCCGCATCTCCGCCAGCGACATCGAGGGCCGCACGGTGGGCGAAATCTTCGCGCTGAAGGGGTTCCTGAAGGAAACCCCCGACCTGATCGCGGCCTATGACCGGACGATCGGGAACTACTTCGACTGGCGGGCGCGATACGGCGCGCAATTTTCCGCTCATGGCACCGGATTTTACACCGAGGACCCGAATTCGTCGCATCGCGACATGGACTGGTCGCGCAAGGATGTCATCGTGCTGTCCAGTTCCGGCGGCGCGGCGCGGCTGGTCAACGATGAGAGCATCCTGACCTCGCGGGCATTGACGCTGGACGTGCCGGGCGAAATCCTTGCGACCTATCTGCGCAAGGCCGGAAAAAGCAACGCGTTCGACGCGGAGAAAGAGGTCAAGGCGCTGGATGCCGCCCTGCCCGCCGGCCTGTTCAAGCAGTTGCCGATCCATGCGTATATTCTGATGTTCCATTTGGACCTGCACCATTATCTCTGGGTGCATGCCGACGATATGGAGCCGTATCGCTATCAGCCGGCGCTGAAGCAGAAGCTGATCCTGCCGCCGGAACAGACGGACCTGATCGACATCCTGACCGCCGAAATGGATGTGCTGATGGACGATGTCGTTGCCGGCAAGTCGGGCGGCACCACGGTACTGTGCGCGGGTCCGGCCGGTGTCGGCAAGACTCTGACCGCGGAGGTTTACTCGGAAATCATCCAACGCCCGCTGTATCGCGTCCATTCCGGCCAGCTCGGGCTGAATGTCGGGGCGATGGAGAAGGCGCTGAAGGACACGCTGACCCGCGCTCAGCGCTGGGGCGCGGTGATGCTGATCGACGAGGCCGACGTCTACATCAAGCGGCGCGACGACGACATGACCATGAATGCCGTGGTGGGCGTGTTCCTGCGGGTGCTGGAATACTTCAACGGGTTGTTGTTCCTGACAACCAACCGGGTGGACGACATCGACGAGGCGATCATTTCACGCTGCATTGCGCTGATCAAGTATCATCCGCCGGACCGCGAGGCGCGCCGCCGAATCTGGCAGGTGATGGTGGAGCAGTTCGATCTGCCCGTCGACGACATCCTGATTGCGGAGCTTGTCGATCTGTTCCCCGCGGCCACCGGCCGGGATATCAAGGGGCTGACGAAGCTGGTGGCGAAGTTCTGCCACCAGAGGCGTCAGGACCCCTCGATCGAGGCGTTCCGGCGGTGTTCGATTTTCCGGGGAATGGATCTCAGCGCGCGGTGAAAAACAACCGTGACACCAGGGCAACCCACGGCGCCTACATCGTCATGGTCCGCGGAGGCGGACCATCCACGCCTTTGCCGGTCGCGCCGAAGCGTGGATGGCCGGCCTCCGCCGGCCATGACGAGGGACGGGCGGCTACTCAGCCAGTAACTTCCAGCACCATTGCACTGTTATGCGTCCGGCCATACTCGTCCGTCGCCCGCACCGCCACCCGGTGCGTCCCCGGTTCCAGCGTCGCCGGCAGCTTCGTCTGCCAGATATGGGAGGATTTCCCCGCCTCGACCCAGAATTTCTTCGAAGCGCGGTGCCGCTCGTAAACTTCCACGACGAACGGGTCCAACCGTTCGACCTTCGGCAGCGTCTGCCAGGGGCTGCCGGCAATGGAAACCTCCACCTTCGACCGCGGCCCGCCATCGAAAACATTCACCACCAACCGCGTAGACCGCAGCCGATCGGCTGCGATCGGGCCGGTGAGCAGCGCGCCAGGGGGATATTCGCTGAACACCTCCTTATCGGAACCATGCACCTGACTGTCCAGCATCAGCCGCATCTGGCCGCGTGCCGGGTCATGCGCCGGCACCAGGGTTGTGGTGTAGCCGGACCCGTCGACCGACAGCACATGGAAACCGTTCGGCGCGCCGTCCGACTGCAGCGCCATCGGAATGCCGCGCGCATCGAACGGGCCGGACCACCAGCTTCCCGACACCGCGGCCAGGATATGGTGATGATGCGTGCCGGCGGCGTAACCATCGGCGGCGGTGAAGTACCAGTGCTCGTTGGTGTGGGTGTGGCCGCAGAAGCTGACCGTGTTCGGATGCGTGCCGATGGCCTCCAGGAACGCCTTCGTATCGACCGTGTTGTTGGCATCGTCGGTTGCCGCCAGTGTCTTCAGCGGGATGTGGAAGCTGATCACCACAAGGCTGTCGCGCGGCACATTGGCCAGCACGTTGCGTACGAAACCAAGCTGCCGATCGCCGAAAAAGCCGCGGTATTTGCCGAAGCCGTTGGGCTTGGAGGGATCGGTGCCGAGGTACTCGACGTTGTCCAGCAGGATGAACGTCGCGCCTCCGTATTGGAACGCCAGCCAGCGGGCGCCGAACACCCGCTTGAACGTTTCGGCGGCGTGGGTGTTGTCGGGAGCTTCCAGGTTCATGTCGTGGTTGCCGCGGACGTTGAACCAGGGCAGCCCGATTGTGCCGACGATGCGGTTGTAACGCGGATAGTACGACAGGTCGTCGAACATGATGTCGCCGTGGGTGATGCCGAAAGCCGCCCGGGACCCGTCCACCACGGCCACCACGTCGTCGCGGATATAGCCCACCTCATTCAGGCTTTCCGGCTGTGGATCGGTGAACAGCACGGCATCGAAGCGCGTGGCCTCGGCCTGCCGCCGCAGCGGGAAATCAATACTGACGGGCAACGGCCCCGTCGGCGGCACGCCATCAAAACGGAAACCCAGGTCGGGGGAGCCGTCCGGCGCATGGATATAGGCGAAATGCGGCAGGTTGGTCGCCGCATCGACCGGCAGCGCCCAGCCGGCGGGCTTGATAACAAACACCGAATCGCCGTCGCGCACCGGCAGCGACCAATGGCCATCGGCGTCCGTCTTCACCACGTCCAGGCCGTTGGACACCATCACGCCCGCCACGCCCTTGCGCGGATTGCTGTCGGCGTCAAAAACCGTCCCGCGAGCGTCCGCCTGCGCCAAAGCCGGACGCAACGGCGCCGCCGCCACCGCCATGGCCGCCGCACCGGCCAGAACGTCACGGCGGGTCGGCATGAAAATGTCGTGCATGCGGCAGGCTCCTGCTGTGGTGTGTGACAAGGCCATAAGCCGGACGAGTGACGCGTGGATGACAAAGGGATGTCAATGCCGTGACCCGGCGACGCCCACGCCTGATGCATCCGCGGAAAAACCGCTACGATGCCCGCCGGGAAGCCGGAACCTTCCTGAAGGCGCGCGGCCCCGCCCGCCGGCGCAGGAGTACTGAACGATGTTCGCCATTGAGGTCCGCCACGCCGCCGGGGTCCGCGGTTGCGGCATGGACTCCCGCGCCGAGGCGCCGCAACCATGACGATACCGCCGGAACAGGCGGACACCGTCCGTTTCCTGACCGCCCTGTCCGGGGCCGAACCGAAGGAGACCCACATCTCCGCCGTCTTCATCGGCAAGGACACGGTCTGGAAGCTGAAGAAGGCCGTTCATATGCCGTTCCTCGACTTCTCCGCGGTGGAGGCGCGGCATCATTTCCTGATGCGGGAACTGGAGCTCAACCGGCCGAACGCGCCCGGCATCTACCGCGATGTCGTCGCCGTCATCCGGCGGCCGGACGGATCGTTCGCCCTAGGCGACGATTCGGCCGCCGACTGGGTGCTGCGCATGGCCCCGGTGCCGGAGGGGAATTTTCTCGATATCATCGCCGAACGGGGCGGCCTTACTCCAGCGCTGCTGGATGCCCTGGGCGATTGCGTGGCGCGTTACCACGAGGGGCTGCAAGGGGTGACCGGATGGGACAGTGCGGCGGCGTTGCTGCGCATCACCGCGGGCAACGCCGAATCGGCGCTGGCGGCCGGGCTGCCGGCACCTCGTATCGAAGCCTGGCGGCAGGGCATGAACGCCGCAATCGAGGCCCGCGCCGAATGGCTGGCGGCGCGGGCGGCGGCGGGGTTCGTGCGCCGCTGCCATGGCGACCTGCATCTCGGGAACCTCTGCCTCTGGGAGGGCGCGCCAGTCGCGTTCGATGCGCTGGAGTTCGACGAGGCGATGGCGACGATCGACGTCGGCTACGACCTCGGCTTCCTGCTGATGGACCTGGATCGCCGCGTCGGGCGCGCTGCGGCGAACCGCGTGATGAACCGCTATGTCGCCCGCACGGGCGATGCGCAGGCGACGGGCGGTTTGCCGATGTTCCTGTCGCAGCGGGCAATGGTCCGCGCCCACGTGCTGGCCGCGACAGGCGGGCGCGACGAGGCTTACAAATATTTGCGGGCGGCCGAGGATTACCTGCTGCCGCGGCCCCCTTTCGTGCTGGCCATCGGCGGCCTGCAAGGCACCGGCAAGTCCACCGTGGCCAGGCGTGTCGCTCCGGATTTGGGTCCGGCCCCGGGGGCGCTTGTCCTGCGCAGCGATGAATTGCGCAAGCGCCTGCACGGCGTGCCGCCGGAGACCCGGCTGCCACAGGACGCCTATTCCGAGGCCGCCAACACGGCGGTGAATCGCACCCTGATCGATCTGGCGCGCGCTGCCGCCGCCGGCGGTCATCCGGTTATCGTCGATTCGACCTTCCTAAATACGGAAATGCGCCGCGACCTGGAAGCCGCCGCCCGGGATTCGTCGGTCCCCTTCGTCGGCATCTGGCTGCAGGCTCCGTTGCAGGTGCTGGAGCAGCGCATCGGCGCCCGGCGGGGGGACGCATCCGATGCGACAGTCGCGGTGCTGCGGCACTCCGCGGCGAGCCGCATCGGGGCGGGCGATTGGCTTCCGGTCGATGCGGGCGACGGCGAAGCTGCCGTACAGGCGGTTCGCCGGGCTGTTGCCACCGCGGTGACACCATGACGTCACGTTCCCGCCCGCCCGCGGACCGCGCCCGGCGCAGCCGATCGGCACCGACAGGCGGCGGATCGGGCGCACGGCCGACCAACGCAACGGGCGCGATCACCCGACGCCAACCGGGGATGTTGCCCGGGCGGCGGGACGTGCGATGTTCCGCCTGATAAAAGGAGAGATTCGGATGACGGCGGTTGGGGTTGTTGGCAAGGCGGTGGATGCGGTTCGGCGGGCGCGGCCGGCAACGCCGGCGGACCTGTACGGATGGCTATCGACCCGGGCCTTCACGGCGCGCGGTTTCTATCTGAACCTCGGCTACTGGAAAACGGCCGAGACGATCGATGAAGCGTGCGAGGCGCTGGCCGCACTCGTGGCTGAGGCCGCCGCGATGGGGCCGGAGGATGAGGTCGTTGATGCCGGCTTCGGATTCGCCGATCAGGACATATTGTGGCTGCGGCGGTTCGCGCCGCGGAGGATTGTCGGGCTGAACGTCACGCCGTCGCAGGTGCGCATCGGCCGCGAGCGCATCCGCCGCCTGGGTCTGGCGGACCGCATCGATCTGCGCGAGGGTTCGGCGACGGATATGCATCTGCCGGAGGCGTCCTGCGACGTGGTCACGGCGGTCGAGTGCGCGTTCCATTTCGACACGCGGGAACGCTTCTTCGCCGAGGCGTTCCGCGTGCTGCGTCCGGGCGGGCGGCTGGTGCTGGCTGATGTGATCCGCGCGGCGCCGGAACGGAATCCGTTGCGGCGGCCGCTGCAAGGCTTCAGTTGGGCTCGCTTCGCCGAGGTCTTCTCGATTCCCGCAGGCAATGCTGACCGTCGCGACGACTATGCAGCGAAGCTGTGGGCGGCCGGGTTCGGCGATGTGGAGGTGACCTCGATCCGCGACCAGGTGTTTCCCGGCTGGCATGCGGCGCTGCGGCAGGATCCGGAATTGCTGCGCAGGCTGCCTCTGGCAGGCCGGGTGCCCTACCGGTTGCTGATGCGCTTCGACTGGGACACGGTTTACGGCGCGTTCGACTACGTGCTGGCATCGGCTCGAAAGCCCGGCTAGCGGGCCTGCGCCGGTTCGGCCGGCACCCGCTTCGCCGCCTGGACCTCGGCCCAGGCACGGGTGAACTCGGCCCCAAAAAGAAAGATCTGCGCCGAATAGTACACCCATAGCAGCGTTGCCAAAACCGAACCCGCAGCGCCGAAGCTGGAGAGGATCGCGCTGGTGCCGAGATAGATGCCGATAGCCATCTTGCCGATGGTGATCAGCAGCGCGGTGACCAGCGCACCTACAATAGTGTCGCTCCAGCGCAGATGCGTGTCGGGCAGGATTTTGTAGATCGCCATGAAGATGGCGCCCAGCAGCGTCAGCGACACGGCGAAATTCAGAAAGTGCAGCAGCACCTGGGTAAACGGCATGATGCCGTTCAGCACCTGGCCGACAGCGGCAATGGCGGCGCCGACAACCAGCGACACCAGCAACATGAAGCCGAGCGCCACCACCAGCGTCAGGCTCGTCAGCCGCGCCTTGATCAGCCTTGTGACCGAGTCGCCCTCCGGCTTGGCGCGCCAGATGGCGTTCAGCGCCGTCTGCATTTCCCCGAACACGCCGCTGGCGGTGACGACCAGGGACACGACCCCGATGGCGGTAGCGAGCCAGCCCGACTTGTGGTTGGAGGCGCTGCCGATGGCGGTTTGCAGGAAGCCGGCAGCCTGCTCGCCCATCGCGTCGTGCAGCTTGCCCATCAGCGCGCCGCGGGCGGCATCCTCGCCGAAGACAAGGCCGGCGACGGCGACGATGATCAGCAGCACCGGGCCGACGGAGGTGATGGCATAGAACGCGATGGCGGCGCCCCGGCTGAGGTCGCCGTTGTCGATGAACGCCTCGGCACTGTTCCGGGTGGCTGTCCACAGGTTTCTCAGCATGCGGATCCCCGTTGCTGGTTGCGTCAACGCAGCGGGGCCGGGTTGGGTTTGGCTGCCCAAACGGCCGCCGGAGCTTGCGGGCATCCGTTCCGCCATGCCACGACTTCGGTCAACCCGGAGGAGACATTGCCTGTGGACCAGACCCTTGATGCCCTGCTCGGTTTCGTGCCCGACACCGACTCGCCGATCCCCTATATGCGCCGCACGCGCGAGTACTATGCGGCTATCGGCTATACCACGCCGTATCGCTGGGCGCATTACGTGACAGCGCCGTTCACCAGGCTGGCCACGCCACTTTGCAATGCCAAGATTGCGATCGTCACCACAGCGGCGCCGTTCCAGCCGGACAAGGGCGACCAGGGACCGGGGGCGCCTTATAACGGCAGCGCCAAGTTCTATACGGTCTATTCCGGAGACACGGCCGCCGAACACGATTTGCGCATTTCGCATATCGGCTACGACCGCACCCACACCACGGCGACCGACAGCAACACCTGGTTCCCCCTGCCCGCCCTGCGCCGCGCCGCTGCCGCGGGACGCATCGGCTCCGTCGCCCCCCGCTTCCATGGTGCGCCGACAAACCGCAGCCAGCGCGTCACGGTGGAGACCGACGCGCCGGAAATCCTGACGCGGGTGCGGGCGGACGGCGCCGATGCGGTCCTGATCGTCCCCAACTGCCCGGTCTGCCACCAGACCGGCACGCTGGTCGCCCGCCATCTGGAGGCGAACGGCATCCCCACCGTGGTGATGGGCTGCGCCAAGGACATCGTCGAGCACGCCGCCGCGCCGCGCTTTCTGTTCAGCGATTTCCCGCTGGGCAACAGCGCCGGCAAGCCGCACGATTTGGCCTCACAGGATCAGACGCTGGAGCTTGCGCTTCGGCTGCTGGAATCCGCACCCGGCCCGCAGACCACGCTGCGGTCGCCGCTTCGTTGGGCCGAGGACGGAAGCTGGAAGCTGGACTACCTGAACCTGGAGCAAATCGGTCCCGAGGAACTCCGCCGCCGCCGGCAGGAGTTCGATCGTCAAAAGGACCTCGCCCGGCCGAACCGCCCGGTGCAGGCGGCATGACCGCCCGTCCCTTCTCCGGCGTCCGCATCCTGGACTTCACGCAGGTGCTGGCCGGCCCCTATGCCAGCTACCAGTTGGCTTTGCTCGGCGCGGAGGTGATCAAGATCGAGCGGCGCGGCGGCGAGGACATGCGCCGCACGCCGCTGTCGCGCGAATGGACGGACCGCAACCTGGCGCCGCCGTTCCTGGCGGTGAACGGCAACAAGAAAAGCCTGACGCTGGACCTGCAAAAGCCGGCGGCGCGGGAGATCGTGCTGAAGCTGGCGGCGAAGTCCGACGTGGTGATGGAGAATTTCCGGCCGGGCGTGATGGACCGCCTCGGGCTGGGCTTTGCTTCGCTGTCGGCGGTCAACCCGAAGCTGATCTATTGCGCCATCTCCGGCTTCGGGCAGACCGGCCCGTTCAGCGATGAGGCCGGGTATGACGGCAAGATCCAGGCGATGTCGGGGATCATGGCGATCACCGGGCATGAGGAAATGGGGCCGACACGGGCGGGCTTCGCGGTGTGCGATATATTGTCCGGCGCAACGGGCGCGTTCGCAATCGCTTCGGCGTTGTTCCAGCGCACCCGGGCCGGACGGGGGCAGTTCATCGATATCTCGATGCTGGAGGCGACCCTGGCGTTCCTGACGACCCAGGTGGCGGACTTCACGGTCGCCGGGCACCGGCAGGTTCAATCGGGCAACCAGGCGGTCAGCCGCAAGGTGACTGCCAACCTGTTCCGCGCCAAAGACAGCTTCCTGCTGCTGGCGGTGAACGATGAAAAGCAGTTCAGCGCGCTGATGACGACGTTGGGACGGGCGGATGTGCTGGATGATCAGCGCTTCGGCGACTGGTACGGGCGGGACGAGAACGCGGCGGCGCTGCGGGAAATCATCGAGACCGCGCTGTCGACGGAGGATGCCCGCACCTGGGAGCGGCGGCTGAACGAGGCTGGCGCGCCGTGCGGTTCGATCTGGAAAATTGAGGACATCATCGATCATCCGCAGGTGGTTGCCCGGGGCGCGATGCAGTCCGTGGACTATCCATACGGACCGTTGCGGCTGATGGGATCGGGGTTCCAGTTGGCGCATGGCGGCGGGAAGCTCGACACGTCGGCACCGGCGGCGGGGGCGGATACCGATGCCGTGCTGGCGGATATCGGCTACGATCCGGCGTCGATCGCAGCGTTGCGGGCGGACTCCGTCATCTGACGCCGGCTGAAAGATGGCTGTTCGGGGCGGAGTGCGCTCAGATTTCGGCCAGGGATTTGATCATCGGCCTCAGCAGCTTTGCAACAGCGGCGTGACCGTTATCATTTGGATGCAATTGGTCAGAGGTCATGGCAGGCAGATAGGTGCCGTCGAAGTCACCGGCCGTCATGTTTCCCAATACGGCTGTTGCATCTGCAACGATCTCGCCGGCCTTTTGCAATCCGAGAATCGATTGCCGCAAGGCCCGCCATGGCGCCAGTCGGTCAGCGGTCATGAATGACGGATTTCTCGGGAACGGCGTTAACAGCAGCGGCACCGCCCCGTTCAGCCGCACCATGTCCGCGGCCTGAAGCAGACCCGCGAAGAATCGATCGCAGCACACCTGATCGGCCCGCAGGTCCCGGTTGGATTCATTCGCCGTCCAGCCGGGAAGCACGACGTACGACGGGTGCACGTAGTTGATAAGGGCGTCAAGAAACCGGAAAAACTGCTGCGAAATGGCCCCGCCGACTGCGCAGTTGGCCCAGCCCATCGGGACCGAACCGATGGTTTCCTTCCCTAGGGACGTCGTCACCTGCGCCATATAGCCACTGAACTCACCGGCCGTCGTCGTGCCCTGGTGATGGCTGTCCCCGGTTGTCATTCCGACTATCGCGGGATTTTTCGTCAGGAACTGGACGGCACAAACAAATGACCCGTTCACAAGGGTGTTGGCGGGCAGCGACTCGGGATTGACCGCCTGAAAATCGGTCCGATCCGAGCCGTTGTTCAGGCCGCCGCAGAAATAGAAATAACCTCCGGCCGCGAACGGGGTGGCGTTCCAGCCCTTCAATTGGCCGTTGCTGAAGGTAACCGGCTGCCCTTCGTTGTTGTTGACGGTGTAGCGGATCATCAGCACACGCATCCCCGTCTTCTCATCAGGGCGGACGCCGACGACGTTGCACCAGTCGGTCCACGACCAGGCCGGAATGGTGGTTTCCCCGGATGTCGAATCGGCTGCATTGGGTCTTACAGTCAGGCTGCACGGCACCTCGGATGACGTGACGATCCGGTCGCTGTCGGCCCCGCCATGCACTGTTGTCAGGGCTATCGGGGACGCCCCGCCTGTCGGATTTGCAAAGTCATTCCAACTTGTGGACGGACAGACAACGATCCTCGGCACCGTATAGGGGGAGGTCGTGATGTTGGGGAAGCCCAATCGAACCGCATAGAAATCGTCGGGACACCCGACAGTCAGAAACTGCGTTCCCCACAGGCCCGTGCCCGGGCGAGCGACCGTTTCAAACCAGCCGTTGGGGGCGAATGTATAACGGTGCAGCCGGCGCAGTCGCCGGCCCGAAGCCAACTGCCGATCGGCATGTGGAGAGAGAGTGATCATGGCGACTCACTTACCCGCGCTTCACGGCGGTTTAAAGCTCAATCTGGAATGGGTTCGATATCGTTCGATATAACCCGCGATCTGGCCGCTGTTTGCCACCCGGGCACCATCACCGCTGCCCGCAGGCAGCGCTGAATTTGCGCCCGCTAACAGCATCCCGAGTCGGTTCCGGCATTCTGCGATTGCATCGGTCCGGCCTGACCACTAGCTTGCTACCGAAATGGAGGCTTCGTCCCTGACCATGGGGCCGGGAGATCCTTCTGATACGTTGGACGCGAGGACGGCTCGGCAAATGCCGGATTTGGGAATGTCGCCTGACAAACCGCTGCTCCGCGGCGGCAGCCTGCTTCATATCGATTTCACCGCGCACGGAAACAGCAGCAGTTTCCGGCGCGAGGGCTGGAGCGCCCAAGAACCTTCGATTGTCTGGGCGGTAGGGTTTCGCAGCAGCCTCGGCATGAAAATTCCTTCGTTCGGCCGACCTCTCGTGCTTGAGTTCGAGGTGGAGCCGTGCCGCCACCTGCCCGAAATCAGCGGGCAGATCATCCGCGTGACGATCAACGGAGTAGCTCTCGGCAGCGCGGTCATCAGGTCTCGCGGCATGGTGCGGTGCGAACTCGATCCGGCGATCATCGGCGATGGCGATGCGCTTGACATCGAATTCGGATGCCCCGGGTTCTTCCGTCCTGCCTGGTTCCGGCCCGGCGGCGATGACCGTATGCTGTCGCTGGCGTTCGCCTTTCTGCGCGTCTACACCAAGGACATCATGGAGGCGGGTTCCTGGTGCGAGCCCTCCATGCACGGACTTCCGGTGACCGATCTCGTTCCTCCTCCGGCTGCCGCCCTGGAAACCGTAACCGAACCGGCGGCGCCTGCCGTGTTCACTTTCGGCCCCGAGGGAACCGCGGCTCCGTTCCTCAAGAGCGGCTGGTGCCGCGGGGAAAGAGATTTCAACTGGACAAGCGAACTCGTCAGCGAACTTGATCTGGCGGTGCCCCTGCTGGCCGGCAGCTACGTTCTCCGCATCGACGTAACGCCGCTGGTATCGGCCGAAGCACGGCCGGCACAGGATCTGACTGTCGTGTTGGATGGCGTGCTGATCGGGCATTATACTCTGAGCCAACCAAGCACCCTCATCATCCCGCTGCCGCGCGAACTCACCGACGGGCGTGAGAGCCTGGCGTTTAGTTTCATCGCACCGGATTCGGGCCGGCCATGCGATCTCGGCCTGTCCGGCGACAAGCGGCTTCTCGGTTTCGCGTTCAGGCGGCTGGCGGTCAGCCCGCTTCCGCCGCACCTGTCCGATGTCGAAACGCTTCGCCATGAACAGGCGCCCAACTGGCGTCCGCAGTCGGCTTCGAGCCAGTTGCTGACCGAGGACAGCACGTCGTTGCGGGACTCGATCTCATCCACGTTCGGCGAAGATGCCAGGGCCATGCTTCGGCACTTTGAAAGCCTCGGAGACAATTGCGAGTTTGGCATCGTACAGCGGAAGCTGTCGCTGGAGGTGTTCAATTTGTTGCGTTTTGGCAACGCTCAGCTCGCCAACCTGATGGTGGCGCTGACCGATGACTTTGCTGCTCTGAACGATGCTGCGGCGGTGACGGCGGAACTCAATCATGCCAAGCGCCGGGAATTCGTCGTTTCCGTTCCGGCTTACAAACTGCGGTGGCACACCTTTACATACGAAGATGAAACCGATCAGGAGTCCGTCCTGCGCGCCAACGCCGTCAAGCTTGGCTACCTCCGCCGGAAATTTTTCGAAGGCCTGCGGACGGGCCGGAAGATTTATGTTCTCAAGCGCAAGCAACCGCTTTCGGTCAGCCAGGCAGTCGCGGTGCTGCTTGAGCTGAACCGCCACGGCAAGGCCACGCTGCTTTGCGTCGAGCAGGCTCCGGCCGATCGGCGCTCGGGTGAGGTCGATCTGCTGTTCCCCGGCCTGATGCGCGGATACATAGCGGCCTTCGCCCCTGACGATGACGTTGAAGCGACCGATCCGACCGACTGGCTGCGGCTGGCCGCGAATGCCCGCCTGCTGCAACTGCAAGTCAATCAGGCTGGAGACGTCCACTGAAAGGGTGAATCCCCCGTCGCCCACAAAACCGCAACAGATCGTCATAGTCACGGTCGGGAACGATTTCGCTCCCCTGCGGATACGAAATCCCGCATACCCGCCCGGCGCTCATGCTCCGTAATGAACCCATCCGTCAATTCATGACAAGGCCGCATCATGATCACTCCCGCCACGGTTTCATCGCTCCTCGCCGCCGGTTCGGCTGATGCCCCCGCCATCGGCGCGCCCGGCCAGCCGCCGCTTTCGTTCCGCGCCCTGCGCGCGCTTGCAGAACGGACCGGCGCGGCCTTGAATGCCGCCGGCATCGGCCGCGGAGACCGGGTCGCCATCGTGCTGGCCAACGGACCCGAAGCCGCAACCTCGTTCCTCGCGGTCGCCTGCTACGCCGTCACCGCGCCGTTGAACGCCTCCTACAAGTCCGAGGAATTCGCCTTCTACCTCTCCGACCTGCGCGCCAAGGCGCTGATCGTGCAGCAAGGAGCCGAATCGCCCGCCCGCGCCGTCGCGGCGGAGCAGGGAATCCCCATCCTCGAACTGGTGCCCGACACCGCCGCCGCCGGTTCGTTCACCCTTGCCCCGCCGCCCGGCCTGTCCGGCTCGCCCGCCTCGGGCGGTCCGGCGGGACCGGACGACATCGCCCTGGTGCTGCATACCTCGGGCACGACGGCGCGGCCGAAGATCGTGCCGCTGAGCCACGCCAACCTCGCCGCTTCGGCACGCCATATCGGCCAGACCCTGCGCCTGACGCCGGACGATGTCTGCCTGAATATCATGCCGCTGTTCCACATCCATGGCCTGATCGCCGCCGTGCTGTCCTCGGTCGCCGCCGGCGGATCGGTTGTCTGCACGCCCGGCCTCAGCGGTTTTCGTTTCTTCACCTGGCTGCGGGAGGTGCGGCCGACATGGTATTCGGCGGTTCCGACGATGCACCAGGCGCTGCTCGACCTCGCCCCCCGCTTCAGGGACGTTATCGCGGCCGGCCGGCTTCGTTTCATCCGCAGTTCGTCCGCGTCCTTGCCGCCGCCGGTGATGGCTGCGATGGAAACGGCATTCGGGGTGCCGGTGATCGAATCCTACGGCATGACGGAAGCGACCCACCAGATGGCGAGCAATCCGCTGCCCCCGGCGCCGCGCTTCGCCGGCAGCGTCGGCCTCGCCGCCGGCCCGGAGATCGCGATCATGGACCCGCAAGGCGCTTTGCTGCCCGCGGGTTCGACCGGCGAGGTGGTGATTCGCGGCCCCAACGTCACCGCCGGCTACGAAAACAACCCGGCGGCCAACGCGTCCGCGTTCCACGACGGCTGGTTCCGCACCGGCGATGAGGGCGTGCTGGACGCCGGCGGCTATATCCGGCTGACCGGACGCCTGAAGGAGATCATCAATCGCGGCGGCGAAAAGATCGCGCCGATAGAGGTGGACAACATCCTGATGGAGCACGACTCGGTCCAGCAGGTGGTGACGTTCGCGATGCCGAGCCGCACCTTCGGCGAGGACGTCGCGGCGGCCGTGGTATTGGCCGATGGCGCCGCAGCCGATGCCGAAGCGTTGCGCAAGTTCGTGGCGGGGCGGCTGGCGCCGTTCAAGGTGCCCCGGACGATCGTTTTTCTGAAGGAAATACCCAAGGGTGCGACCGGCAAACTGCAGCGCATCGGGCTGGCGCAGCGGCTGGGTGTGGCGGACTGATATCAACGGGATAATGGTCACTCTCCGGCGCAGCCGCGTCGTCATGCCGACCGAGATCGGCATCCACGCCTGCCGCTTGTCTAAACAAAGGCATGGATGGCGGCCCTATGCCCGTCATGACGGTAGAGGCAGCCTCGCCGGACCGTTGTTCTGACCGGGCGGCAGGTTTCGGAAACCTGCCGCTACGGCTTTTTGGCCTGAAGCAGCGTCATCAGGTCGCCCATCGTGTACATCGTGTCCACTTCTTCCTCATTCAGCGTCACATCCAATGCGCTTTCGATCGCCAGGATGAACTGGATCGCCAGCACCGAATCGAAACCGGGAATATCGCGGAATACCAGTTCGGGGCTGAACGGGATCGACGGCTGGCGGAACACGTCCTGCGCCGTTGCGCTGATGATGGCGGAAAAATCTTGGTGGGTCATGAGGCCCCTTGATCGCGTGAAGCAACGGTCCGGAGCGGACCGCGCGGACATTGCCATATTGAGACGGTGGCTTCCTAGAACGTTTTCCGCCTGCCGTCATCCCCGTCCTTTGCCCGTTCCGCCAAATGCAAGGATGGTGGCCGATCGGCCGGCATGACAATATGGCACCCGGGCTCCGGCGCCTCGATTTTTTTCGGCGGGCCGCTCCGACCGCCCGGGCTCAGCGCAGGAGACAGGATGACCACCCGGCACTTCGACATTGCCGTCATCGGCGCCGGAATGGCCGGCGCCAGCGCCTCCGCCTTTCTATCAGCCGATCGGCGTGTCGCCTTGATCGAGGCCGAGGACGCCGCCGGCTACCACACCACCGGCCGATCGGCCGCCATGTGGATCGAAACCTACGGACCGCCCGACGTGCGGAGCCTGACCCGCCTGTCGTGGCCATTCTTCGAAGCTCCGCCGGCCGGGTTCGCCGCGACGCCGCTGATACGGCCCCGCCCGGTGCTGCTGGTCGCCACGCCGGACCAGTGCCCTGACCTGGACGCTGCCATCGCCGAGGGACCGGGCCTTCAGCGCCGGGCCGTAGCCCGGGCCGAAGCCATGGTGCCGGCGCTACGTCCCGGCTACTTCGGCGGCGCAGCGCTGGAGGACGCGTTCGACCTGGATGTTGCCGCGATCCACCACGGTTTCCTGCGCATGCTCCGATGCAGCGGCGGCGTTCTGGCACTGCGCAGCCGGACCGGACGCATCGAACGCCATGGCTCCAAATGGGACGTGGAAACAGTCTCCGGCGATTTCTTCACCGCGCCGGTGGTGGTGAACGCGGCGGGTGCCTGGGGCGACGAGGTTGGCCGCCTCGCCGGTGCAGCGCCGCTCGGCCTGGAGCCGCGCCGGCGCACGGTTTCGTTCATTCGACCCGGCGCCCGCCGATGTCTCGAACTGGCCGATCGTGCTGGACGTGAACGAACGCTGGTAGGTGCGGCCGGAGGCGCGCGCCCGGCTGCGGGTCTGGAACGTCGATCGGCGCCTAATCCTGCGAAAACGTCCCCGACTTGCCGCCGTCCTTGTGCGTCACCCGCAGCGCCTCGATCCGCATCGAGCGGTCCACCGCCTTGCACATGTCATAGACCGTCAGAGCCGCCACGCTCGCCGCCGTCAGCGCCTCCATCTCCACCCCGGTCTGTCCCGTCGTGCGTACCGTGGCGGCGATGTCCACCCCGGTCGCGGCCGCCTCAAGCTCCACATTCACGGCGGTTATCGGCAGCGGGTGGCACAGCGGGATCAGTTCGGCTGTCCGCTTCGCCGCCATGATCCCGGCCAGCCGGGCAACCCCAAGCACGTCGCCTTTCTTCGCGGACCCGGTCCGGATCATCGCCACAGTCTCCGGCTGCATCGCCACATGCGCCCGCGCGGTTGCCGTGCGCGCCGTCACGGCCTTGTCCGACACATCGACCATGGCGGCATTGCCGGCCGGGTCGAAATGCGTGAACCCGCTCATTCGGGCGCGCCGTCTCCCAGCAACGCCTGCACCGCGGCGGTCACGTCCTCCTGCAGCATCAGGCTCTCGCCCACCAGGTAACAATTCAGCCCCACCGCCGCCAGCCGCTCTATATCCGCGTTGTTCCGGATGCCGCTTTCCGCGATCAGGAACCGGTCCGGCGGCACCAGCGGCGCAAGCTCCTCCGTCACCCGAAGATCGGTCACCAACGTCTTGAGATTGCGGTTATTTATACCGATTAGCGAGGTCTCCAGCATCAGCGCGCGGTCGAGTTCGTCGCGGTCATGCACCTCCACCAGCACGTCCATGTCCATGCTCAGCGATAGCTGCTCCAGCTCCCGCGCCTGCGTGTCGGACAGCGCCGCCATGATCAGCAGGATGCAGTCCGCCCCCATCGCGCGGCTTTCGTAGACCTGCCAGGGGTCGATCATGAAGTCCTTGCGCAGCACCGGCAGCTTCACCGCGGCACGCGCCGCTTTCAGATGCGCCGGATCGCCCTGGAAGTGCGTCCGCTCAGTCAGCACCGAAAGGCATGCGGCGCCGCCGGCCTCGTATGCCCGGGCCAGCGCAGGCGGGTCCAGTTCCGGCCGGATGAGCCCGCCGGAGGGCGACGCCTTCTTGATCTCGGCGATCAGCCCGTAGCGTCCGCTGGCCGAGGCGGTCTTCAGCGCGAAGCCGAAGCCGCGCGGCGGGTCGTTGCGGGCGGCGATCTCATTGCGCAGCGCGTCGATCCCGCGCGCCGCCTTGCGCGCCGCGATATCGGCCCGGACGTCACCGCAGATCCGGGCGAGCACGTCCGGCATCGAGCTTAAATCGTCTGGCATCAGCTCTCCCTGGATTTCAGGATTCACTCACGGCGCTGACGCGCCGCAGGGTTTCCAACGCCGCGAGCGCCGCTCCGGATGCGATGGCGGCTGCGGCCAAGTCTACACCTTCGCGCAGGTCGCCGGCGATGCCGGCAACGATCAATGCCGCGGCCGCATTGAGCAATACCGTATCACGGTAGGCGCCGATGGCACCCTGCAAAAGTGATTGCAGAGCCTCCGCGTTGAACGCCGCGTCGCCGCCGCGGATCGCCGCGATGGCGGACCGCGGCAGGCCGGCGTCTTCGGGTTCCAAGACGAAGCTGCGGATTTCCTGGTCGTGCAGCGCGGTGACGTGGTTCGGGCCGGCGACTGTCAGCTCATCCAGACCCTGCCCATGCACGATCCAGGCTGAGTCATGTCCCAGCGCCAGCAGCGTTTCCGCCATCGGCCGGGTCCAGTCCGGCGAGAACACGCCGGTCAACTGCCGCCGCACCCGCGCCGGATTGGCCAGCGGGCCGAGCAGGTTGAAGATCGTGCGCGTTCCAAGCTCCACCCGCGGGCCGGCTGCATGCCGCATCGACGGGTGATGCCGCGGCGCGAACAGGAACACGCAGCCGGCCTCGGCCAGGATCGCGGGCAGTGCGTCCATCGGGGCATCGACGTTGACACCGAGCGCGGTCAGCACGTCGGCCCCGCCGGTGCGCGACGACAGGGCACGGTTGCCGTGCTTGGCCACCGGCACGCCGCAGCCGGCGACCACGAAGGTCACGGCCGAGGACACGTTCAGCGTGCCCGCGCCGTCGCCGCCGGTGCCGCAGACGTCCATCGCCCCGGCGGGTGCCTCGATCGCCGTCATGCGCGCCCGCATCGCCCGAACCGCGCCGGTGATTTCAGCAACCGTCTCGCCGCGCAGGCGCATCGCCATCAACAGGGCGCCGATTTGCGCGGGCGTGGCCTCGCCCGACATAATGATGTCGAACGCCGCCTCGGCCTCGTCATCCGTCAGGGTTTCGCCGGCGGCGAGGCGGGCGATCACCGGTTTCAGGGTTACGGGCATCGTCAGGCCGCGCGCGCCGGGGTATTGGTGCCGCGGGCGATCGCCAGGAAGTTGGCCAGGACCGTGTGGCCGTGCTCGCTGGCGATGCTCTCCGGGTGGAACTGCACCCCGAAGATCGGCAGGGTGCGGTGCCGCATCGCCATGATCAGGCCGTCATCGGTCCAGGCGGTTGGCACCAGCGTCTCGGGGATGCCGTCGCGCTCGACGATCAGGCTGTGATAGCGGGTGGCATGGAACGGTGTCGGCAGGCCGGCGAAGAGATCGGTTCCGGTGTGGCTGATGGCGCTGACCTTGCCGTGCATCGGCTGCGGCGCGCGGACCACCTTGCCGCCGAACGCCTGGCCGATGGCCTGGTGGCCGAGGCAGACCCCCAACAGCGGCACCTTGCCCGCCGCGGCGGCGATCAGATCGAGGCAGATGCCGGCTTCCGTAGGCGTGCACGGTCCGGGCGAAAGGACGATGGCTTCCGGCTGCATCGCCAGGGCCTCCGCCACCGACAGCTTGTCATTCCGCCACACCTCGCATCGGGCGCCCACGTCGCCCAGGAAGTGGTAGAGGTTGAAGGTAAAGCTGTCGTAGTTGTCGATGAGAAGGATCATGGCCGCGCATCTTTGGTCCGGCGGCGGGCGGCGGTCAATGACGGAACGTCTTGCCGCGCGTTAACCCCTGCCGGGCGGCCCTATCGGATCGGAGATCGAGATGGCAATCTTCCAATCGATGACGCTGCCGGAAAGGCATGACGTGCTCGCCCCGGACGGGTCGGAGGTGCGCATCCTGCTGGCCGCCAGGGGTGGCAGCATGGCGCATTTCCGGCTGGCCGCCGGGCAGGTGTCCCGCGCCGTGCGGCACCGTTCGGTTGGTGAAATCTGGTTTGTCCTGTCGGGTCGCGGCGAGATGTGGCGTTCGGCTGGCGGTCAGGACGACATCGCCGCGCTTGCCCCGGGCACATGCCTGACGATCGAGGCCGGCACAAGTTTCCAGTTCCGGGCCGGCGCCGATGAGCCTCTGGCCGCCGTTGCTGTCACCATGCCTCCGTGGCCCGGTGAGGAAGAAGCTGAACTGGTCGATGGACCCTGGCACTCTTCCGTTTCGTCATGAGCTTGTGGACCGGCCTGAAAATCGCGGATCCCTCGCCGTCACGCCGCTGAAACCGTTTGGACCTTCGCAACAGCCGGTTGCGCCCCGCGCAGCCTCTCGATCACCCCGGCCACCTCCTCGGCGGGAACCGGGCGGCTGAACAAAAAGCCCTGCCCCTCAGCGCAGGTCGCCGCAACGGCGCGCCTCGCCTGATCCTCGGTTTCGATTCCCTCGGCCAGCGTGCGGATTCCGAGGACCGCACCGAGGCTGACCACGGCGCGAATGATCGCCTCCGCCTCTGTCGCGGTGCCAAGGTTGCGGACGAACGACCGGTCCACCTTGATCCTGTCCACCGGGAACTTCTGCAGATAACTCAAGGATGAGTAGCCGGTGCCGAAATCATCGAGCGAGATATGCACCCCCAGCGCCCGCAGCCGCGCCAGGGCGGACAGCGCCGTCTCGGTGTCGTTGAGCATGACCCGCTCGGTTATTTCAAGCTCCAGCCGGTCCGCGGCGAGCCCGGCACTGGCGAGCGCCGCCTCCACCGCGGCCACAAAGTCAGGCGCCTGCAACTGCTGCGAGGAGACGTTCACCGCAACCCGGATATCGCGTCCCCAACTGGCTGCGTCGCGGCAGGCCCTGCGGAGGACTCCCTGACCGATATCAGCCAGAAGCCCGCATTCCTCAGCCGTCTTGATGAACGTATCCGGCCAGAGAAGCCCCCGCACCGGGTGCTGCCAACGGACCAGGGCCTCGAACCCGACCACGCGGCGCTCCGGCAATTCCACGATCGGCTGATAGTGAGCCACGAACTCCCCGCTGCCGCTCGCGCGCCGCAGATCGGCCTCGAGTTCAAGGCGCTCCTGCATCCCCTGGCTCATCGCAGGGTGGTAAACCGTGGCTACACCGCGGCCTCGGTGCTTGGAGACGTAAAGCGCGGTGTCGGCCTGTTTCATCAGGTCCACCGGGTCGGTTGCGTCACCCGGGGCCATGGCGATACCGATGCTGACCCCGACCGAGACAGCGTGGCCCTGAATGTCAAACGGGCGCGAGAGCGCCTCGATGACGCGGCCGGCCAGCGATTCCGCCTGGCGGGGATGCCGGCACGCCATCAGGGCAAAGGCGAACTCATCGCCGCCGAGGCGGGCAAGGACGTCGCCCCGCCGCATGGTGTCGCGCATGCGCGCCGCCGCCTGGCGCAGAAGTTCGTCTCCCGCGGGATGGCCGTAGGTGTCGTTGACCTCCTTGAACCGATCAAGGTCGCACAGCAGCAGGGCCACGCCGTCCGAAGGATTGCGATTTATGTGCTCGGTAGCCTCCGTCAGCGTATCCTGGAAATAGGCGCGGTTCGGCAGGCCGGTCAGCATGTCGTGGTGCGCGAGATGAATGATTTTCGCCTCGGCGGCGCGCCGCTGCAACACCGACGCGGCAACATCGCGGCCGATCCAGGTGGCCAACCCGCCCGCGACGGCCAGGGCGCCGAGCACCACCGCGGCGACGTCGAAAAGGTAGGTCCGGAAAACCGAATTGATGTCGCCCACGTAGACGCCGGTGCCGATCATGATGCCCCAGGGCGGGAATTCCCGCACATAGGCCAGCTTCGGCACCGGCGCGTCGCCGGGTTTGCGCGGATACCAGTAGTTCAGCGTACCGCCGTTGCCGCGCGACGTGGCGAGTATCGCCTGGATCAGAAGCTTCCCGGTCACATCGCGCAACTCCATCCGATTGGTGCCCTGCACCGCCGGATCGTTGCCAAGGGCGATGACGTTGCCCTCGTAGTCGTAGGCGAACAGGTATTCGTCGCCATTGTAGCGGGTCGCGTAGACGAAGCTCCGGAAGCGATCAATGGCCTGTTCGCTGGTGAGCCGGCCGGCGGCGACGTCCGCCTGCAACTGCTTCGCCTCGGTCTCCGCGACATCGACCACCGCCTCCAGCTTGTCGATGCGGTCGCTGATCATTCGGTTGTGGGTCAGATAGGCGGAGCCTGCCAGCAGCGCGGCAAGCGTGGTCAGATACGATCCCAGGACCAGCAGCAGAACCTTGACGCTAAGCGGCCGGTTAGGCTGCATCTTCATCTTTGTTTCACCCGGTTCGACGGTTCAGCCGCAGAGGTGATGCCGACGGATCACGCCGCCCGGACGCTGCTCACCTCTCGTGCCGCTGATCCGCCTGCTTCGCCAGATCGGCCCCGGCAGTCAAGAGATTTTCGGCCGCCCCGGCGGTTGCGCTCGCCGTCCGGTCCGGCGCATGCAAACCCCGGTCGATTCCGGCCAGCAACCATCCGAAGAATACCATCAGCAATCCCGAGCTGACCGCGTTCAGCGTGAACAGCGACGCGTAGGCCTGCGCGGAGAACCGTATCGGCGGGATGTCGAGCCGGCCGCGGGTCAACAGCCAGACCACCAGCGGCAAGGCCGTCATCGCCAGCATCACGAACCGCTCCCGCCAGCCGAACAGGATCGCGGCGAGCATGCCGCAAGGGAGGTAAAGCAACTGCACGCCCGCCGCCTCGCCCAGCATCAGCGAGACGAACACCACGTTGGCCACCGAGAAGACCACCAGCGCCATCCGGCCAAGCAACCCGGACCGTCGCGCGATGGCGGGGACGGCAAAGAACAGCAGGCCGGAGAAGGCGTCGGGAATGCCGATCCAGGCGTCGCGTCCGACGATCCACCAGAGGTAGAGTGGGTAGTATGGCTGATTCCAGGCGAGCACCATGGCGATGGTGTTGGACGCCGAGACCCGGGGATCGTCGCTCGCCATGTAGGCGCGTAGCCAGCGCAGCATAAAGGTTCCTATCAGCCCGCGGCTTCGTTCAGAGCGGGCGCAACCGGTAGTGGCTGACCCCCCATTCCTCCCCGCCGGCATGCCCGAACAGCCCGGCCGTCGCCAGGAAGAACAGCCGCCAGCGGCGCTTCCATAACGGTGCCTCGGCCCCGTAGACCTCTCGCAGCACCTCCATCACTGCCTCCTGCTCGCGATCGAAGTTGGCCAGCCAGCCGCGGGCGGTGCGGGCGTAGTGCGTCCCGTTCCAGCGCCAGTCCGCCTCCAGGTCGAACACGTCCGCGACGTGGCGGATCAGGCCGTGGCTCGGCATGATGCCGCCGGTGAAAAAGTGCTGCGCGATCCAGTCCTCCTTGTCGGCGGTGTCGAACAGATACGGCGCCGAGCGGTGGCTGAACACGTGCAGAAACAGCCGCCCGTCCGGGCGCAGCCAGCCATGGATGCGGAGCAGCAGGGACTGCCAGTTGGTCATATGCTCGAACATCTCCACCGAGACGATGCGGTCGAATGTCCCGGCGGCGGCGAAGTCGTTCATGTCGGCGGTGATCACCCGCAGGTTGGCGAACCCGCGCTTTGCCGCTTCTGCTTCAATATGAAGGCGTTGCGGGCGGGAGTTCGATACCGCGGTGATCCGTGACCCCGGATACCGCTCGGCCATCCACAGGCTGAGCGAGCCCCAGCCGCAGCCAAGTTCCAGAATATCCTGCCCGTCCGCCAGCCCGGCATGTTCGGCCGTCTCCGCCAGGGCGTGCTCCTCGGCCGCGGCCAGGGTGTCGGCATCGGTCCGATACAGGCAGCACGAGTACTTGCGGCGCGGCCCGAGGACCAGGCCGAAGAACTCCGGCGCGACTTCGTAATGCTGCTCGTTCGCCGCATCGGGCCGCACGGCGATCGGATGTTCGCCCATCAGGCGGGCGAAATCGACCTCCGAGCCGCCGCCCGCGCGGGCCAGCTTGCGGCGGGTGCGGTCCACCAGGAACGAGATCCCGGCGGAGGTGACGGCATCCGGTATCGGCATGCGCTCGATGACGTTGGTGGCGACAGTGACCAGACTCATAGCGGCGATCCTTTGGGCGGAAGCGGAAAGAACGGGCTGACCCGGGCCTGATAGGCCGTGTAGGCGGCGCCGCGCGCTTGCAGCATCTGCTTTTCCAGCAGCGGAATCCCGGAGACATAAACGAGCAGCCAATACATGAAGGCCGGGCCGGAGACGGCCAGCCAGCCCCAATACCATCCGCCGCTCAGGTCGATCGCCAGCAGCGGATAGGCGACCCACCCGAGCCACTCGAAGAAGTAGTTCGGATGGCGCGACCATGCCCACAGCCCGGCGTCGCAGACGCGGCCCTTGTTGGCGGGGTTGGCCTTGAAGCGTCGCAATTGCTCGTCGGCAAGCCCCTCCCCGGCGACGGCGGCGATCAGCACGGCGATCCCGGCGAAGTCGAGGAAGCGCGGCCAGGGCGCCGGATTATGCGCCGCCAGCATCATCGACAGGCCGAGCAGGGCGGCGGCGGCGGCCTGGATCTGAAGAAAGATGAAGAGCCGCTTCTCGAATTCCGTCCCCCATTCCCGCCGAAGCGCCGCGTAACGCGCGTCCTCCGGCCCGTGCCTGGAGCGTTGCGCGATGTATAGGCCGAGCCGCAGCGACCACAGCGCGATCAGCACGGCGACGACGATCTGGCGGACAGAGGGCGCCTCAATACCGGGCACCAGCGCCAGGACCAGTCCGGCGACGCCCAGACCGAAAGACCAGACGGCGTCCACCCAGCCGGAGTTGCCGGTGGCGCGCTGCAGCGCCCAGGCCCCGGCCATGATGGCCGAGAGCAGGGTGGCGGCGGCGATGAAGGTGATGATCATGGGCTGGTTCCAAACGAAATCGCGGCGGGATGCGGCGCACCCATCGTTGTTCTACTCCCGTCATGGCCCGGCTTGTCCGGGCTACCTGTCGCGGCATGTGCTGGCATAGGTAGCCTGCACAAGCCGGGCCATGACGAATGGGCTGCCTGCGACCGGACCGGCTGGCTGGCAACCCGATCCAGAAACCCGGTGAAGTCATCGAACACCGGCACCCGCCAGCGCAGCAGCCCGGAAAACGACCCCAGGATAAGCTTGTGGCCGATGCCGGGATATAGCTTCTCCTCGACCCGTCCGCCGTGGTGGCGAATCGCAGCGGCGAGGTTCACCGTGTTCCTCGGCAGCACTGTCGTATCGGCGGTTCCCGCCGCCAGGAACAGCGGCGGCGCATCGCCGCGGGAAAACGTAATCGGCTGGGTCAGACGCAGATCGCCGGCGGGAGCAAATATATCGTCCAACTCCGGGTCGTGCAGCGGCAGGAAGTCATACGGTCCGGCCAATCCGGCGAACCCGGCGATATCGCGGTCGGGGTCCAGCCCCTCGGCGCCCAGCCACTGCCTGTCCAGGGTCAGCATCGCGGCGATCTGCGCCCCGGCGGAATGGCCCATCAGGAACACGCGCCGCGGATCGCCGCCGTATCGGGCAATATTCGCCGTGGTCCATGCCACCGACGCCGCTGCATCCTGGATGAAAACCGGGAACCGCACCATCGGGAACACCCGGTAGTCCGGGATCACGGTGACGAAGCCGCGCGCCGCGAGGGCCGCGCCGGCGAAGCGATACATCGCCTTGTCGCCGTCCTTCCAGCCGCCGCCATAGATGAACACCACGACCGGAGCGCCCGCCGCGTCCGCGGGCGCATAGATGTCCAGCCCGTGCCGGTCGCCCGTGGCATAAGGCACATCCCGGATTTCGCTTATGCCCTGCCGCGGCGCCAGCGCATTCAGCATCGTCACTGGAGAACAGGCCGAGAGAACCGTCAGCATCACCACCCCCAACCAGGCATGCGCCATCGCCACCTCATAATCCGATCATCCGCTGTCCAATGCCGAGCAGTCCGCGCAGCCGCATGCCTTCCGAGGCGATGACGCACAGGCACGGCTCACCGGCCTCGGCCACCGGCGGCTGGTCGTGATCCTCCTGCGGCTCGGACAGGTCGCCCGGCCCGTACAGGCCGGAGCCATCGGCGAACGCGCCCTTCAGCACGCAGGTCAGTTCCAGGCCCTCATGTCCGTGCCGCGGCAGCGCCCGGCCGGGCTGCACCAGGATCAGCCCGCCCCAGGCCGCGCCCTCCGCCTGCAATGGCCGCCAGCGCGCGCCGATGCCGATGGGCCACCAACGGCCGAGCGGAACGCGGTCGAGCGGCGGCGGCAGCCCCGCATTCCGCACCGGCGGCAGTGCCGGGGGCGCCTCATCCGCCCGCGCAAGCAGCCGATCGAGCGCGTCATCGGAAAGAGTTGCCGGGGACAGGGAGTCGAGCAGGACGCCGCCGACGGCCTCCAGCGCCTCCAGCCTGTGCCGGCACAGCTTGCATCCGCCGATATGCGTCGCCGCGACGATCGCCAGCGCCTCCGGCAGGGATCCGGCGGCATAGGCGAGCAACGTCGTTTCGCTCGGGTGATGCGAGATCATGTCAGGTCGCCCAATGCCGTGCGCAGACGGTTCATCGCCAGCCTTAGCCGCGACTTCACGGTTCCCAGGGGAATGCCCAGTTCCTTCTCGATCTCGGCATGGACCTTGTCCTCGAAGAACGCCTTGCGAATCACATCGGCCTGTTCGGCCGGAAGCTCCGCCATCGCCTCGCGGATGCGCGCCTCCTGCTGCGCCATCGCCATCACCCGGTCGGCCTGCACCGGCCCCTCGGGCTCGTCGGCCGGATCAGGCAGCAGGGTGCCGGGGTGGCGTTCGCGCCGGAGCGAATCAATCCTCTGGTTGCGGGCGATTGTGAAGATCCAGGTGGAGGCCCCTGCCCGCGCCGGATCGAACAAAGCGGCCTTCTGCCAGACCGTCAGCATCGTCTCCTGCGCCAGTTCTTCGGCGGCGACCGGACTCGCGCCGCCGCGCAGCATCCAGGCCTTCACGCGCGGGGCAAAGAAACGGAACAGCGCCGCGAAGGCGACACGGTCCCGCCGTTGCGCGATCGCCTGGATCAGGGCGGCGTGGTCGTCCGAAGCCGGGGTGTCCGCAGTCATGCCTGCAATTGATATACGGCGGCGGAACGGCAGCACCAGCCCCGCCACCCCGGCGGCCGCCAGGGGGGGCGATATGGCAGGCGCGGGACAAGGGCACGAAGCTCTCGAAGAGGGCGCGGTTGCATTCACGGAACCTCTTACGTGATTCGGATGCGGATGGATCACGTGCCAATTCGGGTGATCCACCCCCTTGCGCGGCACGTATCACTGCTATGATTGTAACCAACAATCATTTTCGGGGCGTCACGGTGCATCAGAAATTGGACATCGCCGTCGTCGGCAGCGGCATTTCCGGACTTTCGGCCGCCTGGCTGCTCAGCCGGAGCCACCGGGTGACATTGTACGAGTCCGAACTGCGTCCCGGCGGCCACAGCAACACGGTGGACGTGCGGTTCGGCGATACCGTCACATCCGTCGATACCGGCTTCATCGTCTATAACGAGGTCACCTATCCCAACCTGACCGCTCTTTTCGCCCATCTCGGCGTCGCCACCAATGCCTCCGAAATGAGCTTCGCCGTGTCGCTCGATGGCGGACGGCTGGAATACGGCGGCAACGACCTGCGCGGGCTGTTCGGCCAGCCGATAAACCTCATCCGCCCGCGGTTCTGGTCGATGCTGTGGGATCTCCGCCGCTTCTATCGCGACGCCCCCGGATTGGCCGATCGGCTGCCGGTGCATACGACGCTGGGCGAGTTACTGGACAGTAACGGCTACGGCAAGGCGTTCCAGCAGGATCACCTGCTGCCGATGGCCGGGGCGATCTGGTCCGCCTCCGCCGCGACCCTGCGCGACTATCCGGCGCGGCACTTCGTCCGCTTTTGCGAGAACCACGGGCTGCTGAAATTCACCAACCGCCCGATCTGGCGCACCGTGGCGGGCGGCAGCCGGAGCTATGTCCAGCGCCTCGTGCAGGCGATCGACGATCCCAGGCTCGGTGTCGCCGCGCAATCGATCCATCGCCAGCCGGACTCCGTCGTTGTTCGGGATTCGGCGGGAGAGTCGCGCAGCTTCGACCACGTGGTGCTGGCCTGCCATGCGGATCACGCTTTGGCGCTGCTGGAGCAGCCGACGGAGCCGGAGGCAACGCTGCTCGGCGCCTTCGAATACACCAGCAACCGGGCGGTGCTGCACGGCGACCCCCGCCTGATGCCGCGGCGCAAGGCGGTGTGGTCAAGCTGGAACTATCTGGGCAGAAGCGACGAAGCCGATGAACTGCACGTGACCTACTGGATGAACCGCCTTCAAGATTTGGGGAACGCCCCAACTTTATTCGTGACTCTCAATCCCGCGATGGAACCGTTGCCGCAAAGCGTGCATCTCGAACAGGTCTACGAACACCCGCGGTTCGACGCGGGTGCCATGCGGGCACAGGAGGCGTTGTGGTCGTTGCAGGGCCGCCAGCGCACCTGGTTCTGCGGCGCCTATTTCGGGTCCGGGTTCCATGAGGACGGTCTGCAGGCGGGCCTGGCGGTGGCGGAGCAGCTTGGCGGCGTGCGGCGGCCATGGTCCGTGGCGGACGAAAGCGGCCGCATCCGCGTGACGCAACCGGACCTGGCGGCGTGACCTCCGCGCTGTACTCCGGGACGGTCATGCACCAGCGCTACAAGCCGCGGCGCCACGCGCTGCGCTACCGTCTTTGCTGGATGCTGTTCGACCTGGACGATCTGCCGCTGCGGTTGCGCCTGTTCTCGCATAACCGGTTCAACCTGATCAGCTTCGACGACCGCGACCATCTCGACGGCTCGGTGGGCAATCTGCGCGGCCAGGTCGAGGCGGCAATAGCGGCGGCCGGGTTGCAACCGGATGGCGGGGCGATCCGCCTGCTGTGCATGCCGCGGGTGCTCGGCCACGTCTTCAATCCGATCACGGTGTTCTTCTGCTACCGCCGCGACGGCACCCTGACCGCGATGTTGTATGAGGTGCACAACACCTTCGGCGACCGCCACAGCTACCTGATCCCGGTCGAAAACCCGGCGGCGAAGACCATCCGTCAGAGTTGCGACAAGGCTTTCTACGTCTCGCCGTTCAACCACATGGCGATGACCTATGCATTCCGGGTGGTGCCTCCCGCCGGTACGACGGCCGTGGTGGTGCATGGCGACGATGCCGAGGGGCGTGTCATCACCGCCTCGTTCGCCGGGCGGCGGACAACGCTTTCGAATGCCGCGCTGGCGGGCATCGTGCTGCGGCACGGGATGCTGAGCCTGAAGGTGCTGGCGGCGATCCACTGGGAAGCCGCCAAACTCTGGCTGAAGGGCCTGCGCGTGCAGCCGCGCCCGGCGCCGCCGGACAATCCCGTTACTGTCGTTTCTATTCTGCAAGGCTGACCATGACCGACCTGTCGATCGATGCCCTCCCGGCTTGTAGCGACCTGCGCCCTGACCTCGGCTGGCTGGCGCGCCGGCTGTCGGACGTGCTGCTGTCCCGGATCCATGACGGGCGGCTGACGATCGTCACCCCATCCGGGTTCCGGCTGTCGCACGGGCGGGAGGACGGGCCGCAGGGCGTGCTGGTGCTGCGCCGCTGGCGGACCTTGCGGCGGCTGCTGCTGCAGGGCGACATTGCCTTCGCCGAGGCTTACCTCGACGGCGACTGGGGCAGCCCCGACCTGCCGGCGCTGGTCGAATTGGCGGGACGGAACATTCCGACGCTGCGGGACGCCTTCGACGCCAACTGGTTCCACCGGCTGCGCAACCGGGTCCTGCACCGGCTGAACGCCAACACCAGGCGCGGCAGCAAGCGGAACATCCGGCACCATTATGATTTAGGCAATGATTTCTACGCCGCGTGGCTCGACAGCGGCATGAGCTATTCCTCCGCCCTGTTCACCGCCGACGACCAGACGCTGGAGGATGCGCAGAGCGAAAAGCAGCGCCGCGTCATTGAACTTCTGGACGTGCGCGGCGGCGAGGCGGTGCTGGAAATCGGCTGCGGCTGGGGCGGACTGGCGGAACAATTGATACTCGCCGCCGGCTGCACGGTCACCGGCGTGACCCTGTCGGCGGCGCAACTGGAGTATGCGACCGAGCGCCTGACGGGGCCGGACACACCGGCCGATCTACGGTTGCAGGATTACCGGGACGTCGGCGGGGCGTTCGACCGCATCGTCTCCATCGAGATGATGGAAGCGGTCGGAGAGGCGTACTGGCCGAGCTATTTCTCGGCGTTGCACGACCGCCTGAAGCCCGGCGGGCTGGCGGTGGTGCAGGCCATCACCATCGGCGAAGACCACTTCGAGGGTTATCGCCGCTGCACCGATTTCATCCAGCACTACATCTTTCCCGGCGGGATGCTGCCGACGATCACCGAAATCCGCCGCCAGACCGAACGGGCGGGGCTGATCCTGCGGTCGATGGAAACATTCGGTGCCAGTTATGCGCGCACCCTGGCGGAATGGCGCCGCCGTTTCCTTGCGGGGTGGCCGGAGATCGAGCGACAGGGCTTCGATTCGCGGTTCCGCCGCATGTGGGAATACTACCTGGCTTACTGCGAAGGCGGGTTCCGCGCCGGGACGATCAACGTGGGATTGTACGTGCTGACCAAACCGGCCTGACGGCCCGCGCCCGAGTCGCTGCGACGTTGCCGAGGGATTACGGTATCGGGCGCGGCTATCGCCTCCAGGCCACTGATTCGAGTCGCCATTGCGGCGGATCGCGAGGCTTCTGAGCTATACAAGTCTACTTTGAGTTTGACACCCGGGCGCAGCCGCCGCCGTCATGGCGGGCGCAGGCTCGCCGTCCACGCCTTGCTTCGGATCGGCGAATGGCGTTGATGCCGACCTCCGTCGCATGACGACATGGCGCAGCCGGACAGTCGCTGTCGCGGCGGATTGGTATCGGCCCTGGAGGCGAATCAAGCGCCTGTCCTCGACATGGGCCGGGAGAGAGCACATATCGAGACAGGCTATGAACGCAGGCGGTCCGGCATGGGCGCCGGCTTTCATGGGCGATGGCTTCACGTCTTGCGCAGCGGCCCGGCATGGCGAAGGACAGCTTGATATGTCATGCAATCGACCGTTTCCTGTCGTCGCACGAAGGCTTTATAACCTTACCCATAGCAGCGGACGGTGGCCCGGTGTCTCTCGATGAACTCGCGCACTTCCTGAATTCCTCCAGCGCGCCTCCCGGGTGCATGGATCTGTCGGAGCTGGACGGGTTCCTGGCCGGCCTCGTGGCGGGACCCGAGGTCGTGCCTCGGGAGGAATGGCTTGCCGAGGTCTGGGACAACGAAGACCCGGAGTATGTTGACGCCGAGGAGCAGGCGGCGGTTGAGGGCGCGATCTTTGAGCGCTATGCCGCGATCGAGGCGGGACTTGACGCGACCCAGCTTCACTACACGGCGATCCTTTGGCAGGACGAAGCCGGCACGACCGTCGCCGAGGATTGGGCTGCCGGGTTCATGCAGGCGGTCAGCTTGCGGTCGGAGGCGTGGCAACCGGCTCTTGCCGATGAGGACGCATCGGTGTTGCTGATCCCGATCGCCAGCCTCGCCGGCATGACGCTGTCCGATTCCGAACGCGGCGACTCGCTTCCCGATGAAGCGATGGAGGCTTTGATGCAGGACTCAGAGCAGGTATTGCCGGTCTGCGTCCTGGGGCTGCGCCGTTTCTGGCGGCAGAACACGCCAGGGGCCGGGATGGTCCGACACTAAGGCTGTTCCGGATCGTCATGGCCCGGCTTGTCCGGGCCACCTATCGCGGCACCTCCTGGCATAGGTGGCCCGGACAAGCCGGGCCATGAGTGCGTCCGTGAGGACGCTTTGTCTGCACGGTGCAAGTCCGTGCCCGGGTTGGTCGCAGCCCGGAAATTGAAGGTAACTGCGTCGCCGCGAGG
>Ga0326728_10001495_pt1 | contig 82197 bp, 68 predicted proteins | sample MB3enrmetagenome_FD_207602 | JGI IMG/M metagenome (GOLD analysis project Ga0326728, IMG submission 207602) | Lab enriched peat soil microbial communities from McLean, Ithaca, NY, United States - MB31MN | ecosystem: Environmental > Terrestrial > Soil > Wetlands > Peat | place: USA: New York...
CGAGCCAGCGGCTCGACATCGGCGCACAGCGCTGACGCTACAACGATTGAATTAAGGCACTGCCAAATCGAATTGGCGGCGATCACAGACCGCCGCTACAGTGCAAAATCGAACTGGAAGAGGTATAATGGGAGGCGGGACCTGTCGCCGGGCATCGGGCTGATGCTGGCGCGGGTCTTCCGGCCATGACACCGGCAAGACGCCAAGCGGGCACGGCCCAAAGTGACTGTCCCGAATCCTTTGCGATGTGCTTGCTGACTCAACCAAAATTCGGGTGAGTTCGGGTGAAAGATTCCGTCGGCGGGACGCCGACGGATGCGGTCGGGACGACCGCGCTCCCGGAGAAGTCGCTAATCATCGGGGTGACAATTGAGGCGATGACTTGCAACTCCATTCCACATCCATTACGGCGCGAATGTTAACCGCCTGCTTCCGCGCCGGGTGATTAAAAAGAGCCAGGGTGGTTAATTCGGCTCAGGAGAGGTGGGGGCGGGCGGGGGGCCGGCGGGTTTTTGTTTGGTGCTAAAGCATTCTTACGCATGTTGTTAGAAAATTGTAAGAGTTTTTCCCAAGCCGTTGGCATTGTGCTTGCTACTTGGTTTCTATGCGCGACGGAACAAAAAGGCTAAAGGCTAAATGATAAAGGCTGAAGGCTGAAGGCTGAAGGCTGAGTGAAGAATGGGGAGTCGTGGGAAAGCCGCGTTGCGCTCAACCGAAAACCAGAAAGCAGGAAAACATGAAGAAAATAGAAGCCATCATCAAACCGTTCCGCATCGAGGAGGTCAAGGACGCGCTGGCCAAAATTGGGATTGAAGGGATGACGGTGATCGAGGCCAAGGGCTGCGGACGGCAGAAGGGCCACACGGAAATTTACCGGGGCAGCGAATATACGGTGGATTTGCTGCCCAAGATCAAACTGGAAGTGATCGTCTCCGATGAGCGGGCGGAGGAGGTGGCGCTGACCATCGTCGCCGCGGCCAAAACGGGAAAGATCGGCGACGGCAAGGTCTTCATTTCCAGCATCGAGGAGGCCATCCGCATCCGGACGGACGAGCGGGGGGAAAAGGCGCTCTAAACTCAAACCATGCAACCTAAGAACCAAGGAACCGAAATATGAAAAAAACTTTGCTCTGCTTGACAGTGCTGGCCTGGCTTTGCGCCGGCCCGCTGGCGGTCCGCGCGGCGGAGGGCGTGGTGAACACGAACAAGCTGGCCGACCCGTCCGTGGAACAGCGGCTGGAGGACTTGGAAGCCTACATTAACAACACGGCGCGGCAGGCGGACACGCCGACCAATCACGTCAGTTCCAAACTGGGGAGCGTGAACGACAAAGGGGACACGTTCACGGCCAACCCCGGTCCCGGGCATAACGCCTGGCAGATGACGTCGGCGGCGCTGGTGTTGTTCATGACGCTGCCCGGACTGGCGCTGTTCTATGGGGGATTGGTTCGGCGCAAGAATGTGCTGTCGGTGATGGCGCAGTGCTTCTTCATAACGGGGATGGTGACGATATTGTGGTGGGCGTGCGGGTACAGTTTGGCGTTCTCCAAGGGAGGGCTGCTGGCGCCGGTGCTGGGCAGTTTTGATTTTGCCTTTTTCAACGGAGTGGATTCCAGCCCGAACCCGGATTATTCCTCGTGGGTCTCGCACAACGTGTATGCGATCTATCAACTGATGTTCGCGATCATCACGCCGGCGCTGATCATCGGGGCCATCGCGGAGCGGATGAAGTTTTCGGCCATCTGCCTGTTTATGACGCTGTGGATGTTTGTGGTTTATTTCCCGCAAGCCCACATGATTTGGGGCGCGGATGGCATGATGAACGGGGTGTCCAATCATGACGCCAAAATCCACGCCATAGATTTCGCGGGGGGCACGGTGGTGCATATGACGTCCGGCTGGTCGGCGCTGATCCTGTGCCTGATCCTGGGCAAGCGGCTGGGCTGGGGCAAAACGAACTTCGCGCCGCATAGCATGGTGCTGTGCATGATCGGCACGGGGATGCTGTGGGTCGGCTGGTACGGCTTCAACGCCGGCAGCGCGGTGGCGGCGGATGTCATCGCCGCCAACGCCTTCACCACGACGACGCTGGCCACCGCGGTCGCGTCGTTTGTCTGGCCGATGATGGAGTGGATGGTGAGGGGCCGGCCGAGCGTGCTGGGATTCTGCTCGGGGGCGGTGGCGGGACTGGTGGTGATCACGCCGGCCTGCGGTTTTGTCACGGCGAGCGGGGCGGTCATCATCGGGATCGCAGCCGGATTGATTCCGTGGTTTTTCTGCTACAAAGTGAAAGCGTGGTTTGGCTATGACGACGCGCTGGACACCTTCGGGGTGCATGCCATCGGGGGAACCATCGGGGCGTTTCTGACCGGCGTGCTGGCCAGAAACAGCGCCAATGGGAACCTGGCCAACAACCTGAAGGCTTACGTGACGGATTCGGCAATTCAGCCGCTGGTGTGGGAGCAATTGAAGGCGATCGGGCTGACGCTGATTCTGGCCACCGTGGGCACGGCGGTCATCGCCTGCATCGTCAAATATACGATTGGCCTGCGCCCGTTCGAAGAGGACGAAACGCAGGGACTGGATTTGTCCGACCACGGCGAAGAAGGCTACTCCAGTTAATGGCGGGAGCGATCAGCGGTTTCGCCCGGATTGTCTGAGATGAGATGCCGGGCGCTGGACTCGGCGCGGGCCTCGCGGCTCGCGCCGAATTGTTTTGGATCAGTCTTGGGCGGCCAGTCCCCTGCCCGCCGCAGCGCGCACTCCGTGCGCGCCCTGCCACCCAAGCCCGACGCACATACCCTGTTATGCGGAATGGACTTGCAAACGGGCCGCAGAATGATCACATTGCACCGTGCCCGCTTGGTGTTTTTCCTCCTTGCCCTGTGGCAGGCTGACCAACCGGGCCAATCCCAGTGGGATGAGCATGGAAAACATTCTGAGGGTGCAAGCATGAAGCCCGAACAAAAGGCCGGCCAAAAGATTGACGCGCAGCTTGTGCCGGAAGTGGAGCGGCGCTTAGGCGTGGCGCAGGAGTTAACCGCGGTGGTCTTTGCCAACCTCCAGCGCGCCACCCGACTCCGCCAATCCTTTTTGCAAGAAGCATTTTCAGGCCAACTGGTTCTTGAGGAAAAGGCGTCATGAGCAAACAAGTCCTAGAACTTCTCCGCGCCGTATCATTCCTTGAAACGGATAACTCGGTTGCAAATTTGGAAGGGATTCCCGAACAGCAAATAAAGCGGCGGCTCGCTTATTATTACAACTCAAGGCGGCAGACAGCAAAACGCGAATTGACCGACTTGATAAATTCGAAGCTCGAACACTCCGCATTGATAAGTGGTGTCTCGGCAGCCAATGCTGTTATTCCTCTTTGTCCAAAATTCTTGGTTCAAGAAAGCCTCATCGTTAGCGACCCTTTGTTTACATTCGCCATGCCAGAAAATGAGATAACAAAAGTCGAAAAACAGGGACTTGGGATGGCAAATGTTGGGTCAATGGACTTCGTTCAACTCACGAACGAGCTCAAGTATTTTTCTGCGCTGGCACCCTACATTGAGGCGGGTTTTCTTTACGCCCTTCCGCTAGGACTACTTCACGAGCCACCTCAAAAACTTCCAATAAACTTCCCCAGAAATCGGTACCGCGAACTCGTTCCGCCGGATGCGGTCGAATTCGTGCGCCGTGCGGCAATTGTCCGGCCGTTTGAAAGGTCGGGTGATGGACTAATTATTCTACCTGAGCCAAATACACGATTGAAAAGGCATGTGAGTATTACATTCGAGGGTGACGAGGCAGCAAACGGGGCGCCTTTTGGAGCGTCTTTTTACAATTTTCGCGAGGTTGAATTTGAGAAGGAAAATGCTGATGGTTCATACACCATCTCGTGGCAGTTTTGGAGTGATGAGCCTCTGGAAAAGGCTCAATACGATATTTGGATTGAGCAGTCGGTAAATAAAACCATTGGCGAACGACTCAAGAGGATTTCGAAGGAGATGCGCATTGCAGATGCGGTTGGCGCTCCTTACTTGACAGAATCCACATTTGAAGCCGAGCTCCTTGCAGGTAGTGGGCACCCAACTTCCTCCAATCGCGCGGCCGCGATAAATTTCCTTCAGGCAAATGCCCAGCTGCTCAATCTCGAAGACCCAAAGGCCATTTTCCGCCTCAGAACCGACAACGCGGAGCTTTTTAATCGTTTCCGCCTTTCGCTCGCTGCTGTGGTAGAAGATTTGAAAGGGTTGGCTGGTCAGGAATTTGAACAACGCGCCCATCAGTTGTTTGAACAAGAGATTCAACCACAAATCGAGGAAGTGAACAGCGCCATAGGCAGGTTGGAAGGCGCGGCGGCAAAAGGACTGATTCAGACTAGTGCAGCGTTGATTCTGGGCCTGCTGACTGGCTCTGCCCTTCCCGTTGCAGCAATGCTCGTGTTCGCCGCCGCTGGCATGGGTGGAGAAGCCCTTCCTGCAGTTGGCGATTACCAGCGTGCCCGGAAGCAACCGCAGTTCATATGGCACAAACTCAAGAAATAGATGTCTAATCCACAACAACTTGTTCAGAAACTCTGGAATTATTGGTCCATCCTCCAAGACGACTGCCTGTGCTACGGCGATTTTGTTGAACAACTGAAGCTACCACTTTTCCTGAAAATGGCGGACGCGCAGGCGAAGCCACCGCTCAACAAGCCGTCGCCCATCCCCAGGCAGACGCGGATTGTGGCGAAAGTGGAGCGGCAGTTGAGCGTGGTAGAGGAGTTGGCAGCGGTGGTGTTCGCCAACCTCCAGCGCGCCACCCGCCTTCGCCGGGCCATGTTGCAAAGAGCATTCACCGGAAAACTCGCATGAGCGACGAGTTGCCCACGCCTTCATCGAAACGAGAAACGTATCATCGTTTTCTGGACGAGACGGGCGACACTACGTTTTACGGCAAAGGCCGGAAATTGATTGTTGGCCTGGAAGGAGTTTCGTTGAGCTTCGGCTTGGGCATGGTGATGGTTAATCGTCCACTGGAGGAGGTGCGCCAGGAGGTTCGCTCATTGCAGTCGCAAGTGGAGGCCGATCCGTTGTTGAATACGATTGCGAGCGTGCAAAAGCGCATCGCCTCGGGCGGTTTCTTCTTTCACGCATGCAAGGACACGGCGGATGTGCGCGCGGTGTTGCTACGGTATTTGCGGGAGTTGCCGTGCGAAGCCGAGGTCGTGGTGGCACGGAAGATTCCAGCGCTATTTGAGAAGGAGCATCATGGCCGGGAGGAGGAATTTTACGCGGATTTGCTCGCGCACTTGATCAAGAAGCGGTTGAAACGGGCTGGAACCCTCGTGTTGAATGTCGCGGAGCGCGGGTCAAGCACACGGGAGAGGGTGTTGACTGAGGCGCTGCGCCTGGCTACCGAACGGGCGGCCAAGGAGTGGGGTGGGGAGAATCTACAGGCGCGCGTGGTTTTCAACGTGCAAAACCCCCTCACCGAACCCCTTTTGACGGTGTCGGATTATCTGTGCTGGGCAGTGCAGCGCGTTTTTGAGCAAGGAGAGGTGCGGCATTACAATTATCTGGCCGCGAAAATCCGCCTTGTGGTGGATCTTTACGACCGCGACAAATACGAGGGAAACAGGAATTATTACGACAACAAGCAGAACCCGTTGACCGCGCAAAATAAATTAGGCCCGCCAATTGCCTGAGCGGCTTTCGCCACGACGTCATGAAGACGACTTTCAGCAATCGCAGACCTTAACGTAATATGTCACGCGTAACATCCATCGTCAACAGAAATAGCTTATGAATTCCTTCACTCCCTCCCTGCGTCCCGCCATGGTCTGTCTTTGCGCGATGATGACGGCCGGGTGCAGCCATGTTGCCCTAATGGAACGTCCGGTTTCAACCTCGACCAATTGGTACTACACGGGCAATCGTCCGCCGCTGGCGCCTTCTCCATTTTACAAACTGCCCATCGGCGCCATCACCCCGCGCGGCTGGCTGCGCCATCAACTCGAATTGGAACGGGATGGCATGACGGGCCATCTGGAGGAGATTTCGCCCTGGCTGGATTTCGCCAAGAGCGCGTGGGCGGATGCGGAGGGCCGCGGCCAATCCGGCTGGGAGGAAATGCCCTATTGGCTCAAGGGCTACGGCGATCTGGGTTACGTGCTCAAGGATGGAACTGTCACGGCGGAGGCGAAAAAGTGGATCGTGGCCGTGATGGCCACCCAACGCGAGGACGGCTGGTTCGGCCCGCGTGAGTTGCTGACGGGCCTGAATGGCAAACCGGATCTTTGGCCGCACATGCTGATTCTCAACGTCCTCCAGTCCTATTATGAAGCGGAAGGCGACCCGCGCGCCATCGAAGTGATGAGCCGCTATTTCAAGTGGGAGAACGGGCTTGCGGCCGGGGCCTTTGGCGAAGGTTACTGGCCGAGAATGCGGTGCGGCGACAATCTCGAAAGTGTTTTCTGGCTCTATAACCGCACAGGCGAAACGTGGCTGCTCGAGTTGGCGGGCAAGATTCACACCGGCATGGCGCGCTGGGACGAAGACGTGATCAACTGGCACAACGTGAATGTCGCGCAGGGTTTCCGCGCGGGAACGGTGTTCTGGATGCTTTCGCGAGATCCCCGGCATGGGGCGTCGGCGGAACGCAACTACGAGAAGGTCTTCGCCACGTTCGGCCAGTTTCCCGGCGGCGGGTTCGTGGGCGACGAGAACGCGCGTTCCGGTTGCACCGATCCGCGCGGCGGGATTGAAACGTGCGGGGTTGTCGAACTGATGCACAGCTTCGAGATGCTGACCAAGATCACGGGGCAGCCGGTTTGGGCGGATCGTTGCGAAGAGATCGCGTTCAACACTTTTCCCGCCGCGCTGACGGCGGACGAAAAGGCGCTGCACTATATCACTTGCGCCAACCAGATTCAGCTTGACCGCGGCAACAAGGCGCCGGCGATTCAGAACGGCGGCACGATGGTTTCCTACAGTCCGTTCGAGGTTTATCGCTGCTGCCAGCACAATGTGTCGCACGGCTGGCCTTACTACGCCGAGGAACTTTGGCTGGCCACGCCGGACAATGGCCTGTGCGCTTCGCTCTATGCCGCCTGTGAAGTCAGAGCCAGGGCCGGGAACGCGGCAACGACGGTCAAGATCACGGAAGAAACCGATTACCCTTTTCGGGACACGGTTAAATTCCGAATCGAGACCCCGCAAGTGGCGAGGTTTCCGCTTTATCTGCGGGTGCCGCGCTGGTGCGAGTTGGCGGCGGTCAGTGTCAATGCAAAGGCGGCGGACGTGGAGTCCAAGCCGCTGGCGTTTATCCGGCTGGAGCGGGCGTGGCGAAACGGGGATGTGGTGACGTTGCGGATGCCCATGAAGCTGGCGGTGCGCCGGTGGGAAAAGAACCAGGACGCCGTGTCGGTGGACTACGGCCCGCTGAGTTTCTCGCTGGCCGTCAAGGAGCGCTACGTTTCCTACGGCGGGCGCGGGACGAATTGGCAGGAATGGGAGGTGTTTCCGGACTCAGCGTGGAATGACGGATTGGTGCTGGATGGGCGACAGGCCGCCTCTTCGTTCAAGCTGATTCAGTCCGAAGGGCCGGTGGCGCCGCAACCGTTCACGCCGGAGACGGCGCCGATCAAACTGGAGGCGGTGGGCCGCCGCATCCCCGGCTGGCAGGCTGACAGCAACAACGTCATCGGCAAACTCCAGCCCAGCCCGGTGAAATCGGACCAGGCGGACGAGAGGATCACGCTCATTCCCATGGGGGCGGCGCGTTTGCGGGTCTCGATGTTTCCGGTGATTGGCTCCGGCCCCGAGGCCCATGAATGGAGAGTGCCGGATTTGAAATAAACATGTCATTGGAATTCAGGGTTTTGATTATGGTTCCAAGAGGCTGTCGAGCCGGAAGGAAGGCGGCTGATATGCTGGGATGCGCCCGCCGGCAAAGCCGCGCCATCAATCTACTTGATAGATTGGACGCCAAGTGCCATAATCGGCCCGCCATGTCAGACTCAGCCGCCCAGAAATTTCCCCGGCCAAGCGCCAAACCGGGGCCGCCCGAAGAGGCCGCGCGGGCGTCCCGGCGCTGGCCGTCCAAAACCATGAGCAACGCCGCCGCCTTTAACGCGGCGCTTCACGCGCTCGACACCGAGAATCGAACTTTCGGATGCCGCAACCCCAATCCCGAGCTTTGCGCCAACCGAGACAACCCCAAGGTCTGCTCGCGCGTGCGGGCCGACCACATTTGCTGGGGGCCGCCGACCATCTGGACCAAGCAGTTCAAGAAGCTGAAAGCCAAATGACCCCGAGATTCCGGGACATGTGCCCGGCGGGACGGCGGGCACGGCGGGCGAGGACGCCCGCGCTCCCCATGAACGCACGGCTGGCTCATGAGAGGCTGATTCGCCCGGAAACAGGATGTCGTCTCACGTTCCGGTCGGCGAGTCGCCGGCCGGGACAGGCGAGTCGCCTGTGCTACCCAAGGCATTTGGATTTTCGCGCAAACTTTGCTTGCAACGGCCGCCGCGCTCCTTTAGCGTAATGAGGTGGTTTAGCCCACAGAGATGATCGAGCTTATCCAATTTCCATGGAGTCCTTTCTGTCTGGTGCAGCGGCGGATCCTGGAGTACTCCGGCGCGGCGTTCAAGACGACCAACATCCCGCCATCCGACCGCTCCCTGGTCTGGCGGCTGACGCGGCAGCGGTATTACAACGTGCCGATTATCCGGGACGGGCGCACGGTGGTATTTGAAACCGACGAGTATTCGCAGATCATCGCCAAGTACCTGGACGGCAAACTGCAGCTCGGTTTATTTCCCAAGGCGTGGCAGGGGATTGACCGGATGGTCTGGCGGAACATCGAAGACCAGATCGAAGGCCCGTGCTTCCGGCTGAACGACATTTATTTTGAGGAGATGGTTGCGCCGGCGGAACAATTGGCCTACCGGCGGCACAAGGAGCGCAAGTTCGGGCGGGGCTGCCTGGAACAATGGCGCGCCGAGCAATCCTCCTGGATCGAGCAGCTCACGGCGAACCTGCTGCCCTTTGAATTGATGCTGGCCACCCGGCCCTTCCTCCTGCGGGAAGAACCGCACTTTGTGGATTTCGACCTGTGGGGGATGCTGGCCAATTTTCTTTATTCCGGGCATTACCAACTGCCGGCCATGCACGGGCGCTTAAATGAATGGCACGGGCGCATGTCCAAAGCCAGGAAAACCGTTGCGAACAGTGAAAAACTACATTCTTGACACCAATGTCCTCCTCCATGATCCCAATTCGCTGCTCCACTTCGAGGACAACACTGTTCTCATTCCCATCGAGGTGATCGAGGAGATAGACCGTTTCAAACGGGAATCCTCCGAGCTGGGTCAGAACGCCCGGAACGTCTCGCGCGCCCTGGACGCGCTGCGGGGCAAGGGGCACCTGGGCCAGGGGGTGAAGCTGGAAAACGGCGGCAAGCTGCGGATCATTTTCCACGACCGGGCGGGGGAGGCCCGGTCGGTGTTGGATAATAACAGCGTTGACAGCCGGATTGTCAACCTGGCGCTGGCCGTCCAGAAGGCCGAGCCGAAAATCCCCACCATCCTGGTGAGCAAGGACATCAACCTGCGGATCAAGGCGGACATCGTGGGCCTGGAGGCGGAGGATTATGAAAGTGACCGCGTTCCGCTGACCGATCTCTACACCGGCATGTTCGAGTTGAACATCAACGCGGAGAAAATGGCGCGCTTCCGCACCGAGGGCGAACTGGACCTGAACGGCCACGGCGATTTTTTCCCGAACGAATTTTGCACGCTGACCGAGGACACCAATCCCAAGCGCACGGCCCTGGCCAAGGTGGACCCGGCGGCGGCCAAACTGGTCCCCATCCTGGATTGCCGGGAGGGGGTCTGGGGCATCAAGCCGCGCAACCGGGAGCAGCATTTCGCCTTCGATGCGCTGCTGGACGACCGCATCAAGCTGGTCACTCTCATGGGCAAGGCCGGCACGGGCAAGACCTTGCTGGCCATGGCCGCCGGCTTGAAACGCACGGTGATGGACCGCGAATTCCGGCGCTTGATCGTGGCCCGGCCCACGGTGGCCGTCGGGCGAGAGATTGGCTTCCTGCCCGGCACGCTGGAGGAGAAGTTGAATCCCTGGATGCAGCCCATCCACGACGCGCTGGAATTGTTGAGCGATTTGAACATGGGGACCGACCACCGGCGCAGCACCGACCTGATGCGGTCGGGCACCATCGTGGTGGAGGCCCTGAGCTACATTCGCGGGCGCAGCATCGCCCACCAATTCATGGTGATTGACGAGGCGCAGAACCTGACGCCGCTGGAAGTCAAGACCATCATCACGCGGGTGGGCCAGGGGACCAAGATCATCTTCACCGGCGACCCGTATCAGATAGACAATCCCTACGTGGATTCCACCTCCAACGGATTCAACTACATCATCAGCAAATTCCGCGAGCAATCCATTGCCGCCCACATCGAACTGCAAAAAGGCGAGCGTTCCGAGCTGGCCGAACTGGCCGCCAATCTATTGTGAGCCGGCCGGGCTGAAGATTGGCATGGGGATCGGGATTGGCATCGGGATTGGCATGAGGATTAGCCTGCAAATTTCCTGGACTGAAACGGCCAATGGTTGCTGCCCCAAAAACTTTTTTCTCGACACTCCCCGGGGGCGTTGCTAAAATAATCACACCCACATTGAACTTGGGCAATGTGGGTGTGATTGTTTTTAGAATGCCAAATGTTCTCACGATTTGGGCTGCCCGCCCCGCCGTCCTTGCCCATGCCACACTAAAGCACCACCACCGCTGACAGCATTGTCTTGACTTAGGGCGCGGGAGGAAAAAGCATGGGTTTCCGTCTAACTTTGCAGCCCGGCTGGCAGGCATGTCTTGCTGCCGATGCGAGTGACTTATGAAACGAACTCTCAAGCTCTTTGCCGTTGCCTTGATTCTCGCAGCCCATTTCTCCGCCGGCGCGGGTCCGCGGGACGATTTGTGGCGGCAGGTCAATGAGGCGGTTCAAAAAGGCCAGCCGAAGACCGCCATTACGAACCTGGAACCGATCATCGCCGGCGCGCTCAAGGACAGGGCTTACGCCGAAGCGACGAAGGCCATCGCAAAAAAAATCGCGCTGGAAGGAACCATCGAAGGCAACAAACCGGAGGAAAGAATTGTCCGGCTGGAAGCGGAAATCGCGCGCGCGCCAAAGGAAATGGCGCCGGTGATGGAAACGCTGCTGGCGCATTGGTATTGGCAGTATTTCCAGCAGAATCGCTGGCGGTTCATGCAGCGCACGGCGACGGCGCAAGCGCCGGGAAAAGATTTTACGACCTGGGATTTGCCGCGGCTTTTTGCGGAGATTGACCGGCACTTTCAGCTATCGCTCGCGGCGGAAAAAACGCTCAAAGCCACGCCGATCAGCGCATGGGATGATCTGATCGAAAAAGGGGCGCTGCCGGACAGTTGCCGGCCCACGCTCTACGATTTCCTCGCGCACGAGGCGCTGGAGTTTTACATGTCGGGCGAACAGGCGGCGGCCCGGCCCCAGGACGCGTTCGAGCTGGCGGCGGACAGCCCGATTTTTCTTTCGACAGCGGAGTTTCTGAATTGGGCGGACCGGCTGGCCGGCGCGGAGGGGGCAAAGCCGGCCGGGGACACGAATGCTCCGGCGGTCAAGGCAATCAGGCTTTATCGCGGCCTGCTCCGTTTTCATCAGGGCGATGCGGCGCCCCGGCTGGCGTTCGCGGCGGCTGATTTGGAACGGCTGGCCTGGGGTTGGAACGCGGCGTTCGGCGAGGACAAGAACGCGCGTTACAAGGCGGCGCTGGAAGCATTCATTCGCAGCAACGGCGATTTCGACATTTCCGCGCTCGCCATGGAACATGAAGCCCGCGTGCTTCAGCAGGAAGGCGATTTGGTGGCGGCGCACGAATCAGCCGAACGCGGCGCGAAACTTTTTCCAAATTCGCCCGGCGGGAAACTTTGCCACAATCTCGTCGCCGAAATCGAAGCCAAGTCGGCCAGCATCACCACCGAGCGGGTCTGGAACGCGCCGTGGCCGAAAATTTCCGTGCGCTATGCCAATGTGGGCGCGCTCTATTTTCGCGCCATTCCGGTGGATTGGGAAATGTTCCTGCAACGGCGCAATAATCGTCCCGAAAATCTGAGCGAGCAGGAGCGCCGGGAGTTTCTCGCGAAAGCCCCCGCGCTGGCATGGTCGGTCAAGCTGCCGCCGACGCCCGATTTCAAGGAGAAAACTTTTGAGGCGGGCGCGCCGCAGACTTTGAAGCCGGGCTATTACTTCATCGCCGCGAGCCACGACGAGGGTTTTGGCGAAAGGGACAACATTGTTTCGATGACCGACGTTTGGGTAAGCGATCTGGCGCTGGTCACGCGCACCCGCGCCGGCAATATCGAAGGATTCGTGCTGGAGGCCAATTCCGGCGAGCCGGTCAGCGGCGCGGAGATATCCGTCTGGCGCCTGGACAACAATAATGGCAACCGCGTGGCGGATCCGAATCTGACAACGGACACGAACGGATTTTTCTCGATGAAGCCGGCGCAAAATCGCGGCTACCTTTTTCGCGCGCGCCAGAACGGGCGCCAACTGGGCACGGCGCAGGACATTTGGTGGTATCAAGGCAATCAAGGGGAGGAAGAGCGTCCGAGAGCGCAGACGGTTTTTTTCACCGACCGCGCGATTTACCGGCCGGGTCAGACGATTCAATACAAGGGGATATGTATTTGGATTGACCAGGCCCAGGACAACTACGAAACGCTCAAAGGGGAGGAACTGACAGTGGTGTTCCGTGACGTGAACGGCAAGGAAATCGCCCGGCAAAGCCAGCGGGCCAATGATTACGGTTCGTTCGCCGGCAGCTTCACCGCGCCGCGCGACCGGCTGATGGGCACCATGTCGTTGCAAACCGAAGGGCGCGCGCAAGGCGCCGCCTTCTTCCGCGTCGAAGAATACAAGCGCCCCAAGTTCGAGGTTGCGCTGGACGCGCCAAAAACGGCGCCGAAGCTGAACGAAACGGCCAGCCTCGCCGGCCACGCCATGAGTTACACGGGCGCGGCGGTGGACGGGGCGCTGGTTAAATACCGCGTCGTGCGCGAAGTGCAAATGCCGTGGTGGTGGAGTTGGTGGTCTGGCGGCCCGCGAGGCGAGAGCCAGGACATTGCGCACGGCACGGCGCGGACGGGAACGGACGGCTCGTTCAAAATTGAATTCGCGGCGAAACCCGATCCGAAAGTTTTGGAAAAGGACGAGCCAACTTTCGTATTCCAGATCACGGCTGACGTGACGGACAGCGCGGGCGAAACGCGCTCGGCGGACCGCGGCGTGCGCGTCGGCTACACGGCATTGGAAGCCATGCTGCGCACAGACGATTGGCAGTCTGAGGGCAAAGCGGTTGAATTGAAGATCGAGACCAAGACGCTGGACGGCGAGCCGGAACCGGCCGAGGGCAGCGTGAAAATATATGAGTTGCAACCGCCGGAAAAAGTTCAGCGCGGGCTGCCGGAGGGAGCATACTATTATGGGCGAGGACGATTCGGCCAGGGCAGCGAAGGAGAAACAGATTTATCCGATCCCAATAACTGGCCGCTGGGCAGAGTTGCGGTGGAACGCCCTTTTGCCACGGACACCAATGGCGAGGAGAAATTGTCGTTCATGCTCGGCGCGGGGGCTTATCGCGTGGTGCTGGAGACGCAGGATCGTTTTGGCAAACCCGTCACCGGCAAGCTGCCGCTGCAAGTGGTCAAGCCGGACGCCGCGAAGTTGGCCATCAAGATTCCGCATTTACTGGCCGGGCCGAGTGGGGAGACGCAGCCGGGCGATGAGTTCATGGCGTTGTGGGGAACGGGTTACGACGAGGGCCGCGCGTTTGTGGAAATCGAACAGCGCAACAAAATCATCCGGAGCTTTTGGACCGAGCCGGGCCGGACGCAGCAGCAACTCAAACTGGCCGTGACGGAAGCGATGCGCGGCGGCTTTACGCTCCACGTCACGCAGGTGCGCGAAAACCGCGCCTATCTGGAATCACGCAGAATTGCCGTGCCGTGGAAAAACAAGGAACTGACGCTCACCTGGGAACATTTCACCTCGAAGTTGCAACCGGGGCAGAAGGAAACCTGGACGGCGGTCGTCACCGGGCCGGGGGCGGAGAAATCGGTCGCGGAAATGGTGGCGGCGCTTTACGACGAATCGCTCGACGCCTTCTCCGCGCAAAACTGGCAGCGCGGTTTCGGGGTTTTTCACGAAGGTTGGTCGAGCGCGCGAGCCGAGTTTTTGAATTCCATCGTCGCGTTCAATCGGGCTTTGGGCCGGTGGAATGCGCGCGGCGAAAGGGTGGAGATGACTTACCGGCATTTTCCGTATGACCTGACGCAGTATTTGCGGTGGTATGGATTTTTCGGAGGGGCTGGTGGTGGTGGCGGCGGCATTGGCGGCATTGGCGGTGGCATGATGGCCGAATCGGCAATTCTGGCAGCGGATGCAGTTAGCGGAGCGATGGAATTAGGGGCTCCAATGGCAGCAGCAATGCCGCCTGGGATCGAAGGAAGAATACCAGTACATGCCATGAACCCCAGCGGCATGTTCGACATGGCCGGCGCAGCCACCAAGCAGGGTTCTTCTTCGCCGTCGGTTGACTTGAGCAACGTGAGTGCGCGAAAGAACCTGAACGAGACGGCGTTTTTCTTCCCGCAACTCATGTCGGATTCCAACGGGGTCGCGCGCCTGACGTTCACCATGCCGGAGGCGCTGACGAAATGGCATTTCCTCGGCTTCGCCCACGATCAGAAACTCCGCGCCGGTCTGCTTGAGGGCCACGCCGTCACGGCGAAGGACCTGATGGTGCAGCCCAATCCGCCGCGCTTCCTGCGCGAGGGCGACACGGTGGAGTTCACCGTGAAAGTGTCCAACCAAAGTGACAAAGAGCAAAGCGGCCGGGTACGCCTGAACTTCGACGACATAGGTAGGGCGGGCAGTCCCCTGCCCGCCGCCAGCGCGCCGGGAGCGCCACGCCCAGCCGACATTGACAAACTTCTCGGCAACGCGAAGCCCGAACAGAGCTTCGACATCCCGGCCAAGCAATCGCGCAGTTTTGCCTGGCGCATCGCCGTGCCGGACGGCGCGCCGTTCCTGAGCTACAAAGCCGTGGCGGCGACGGGCGAATTTTCGGACGGCGAAGAAGGCAGGCTGCCCGTTTTGTCGCGGCGTATTTTTGTCACGGAATCGTTGCCGCTGCCGATTCGCGGGCCGGCGACAAAGAGGTTCGAGTTCAAAAAGCTGGCGGACTCCGGCCAATCAAAAACGCTGCGGAGCCAGAGCGTGACGGTGGAGATGGTGTCGAACCCGGCGTGGTACGCGGTGCTGGCGCTGCCGTATCTGATGGAATATCCCTACGAATGCAGCGAGCAGACGTTCAACCGGCTTTACGCCAACGCGCTGGCGCGGAACATCGCCAACCGCGATCCGAAAATCCGCGCCGTGTTCGACCAGTGGAAAAACACGCCGGCGCTGGATTCGCCATTGGAAAAGGACCAGGACCTCAAATCGGTGATGGCCGAGGAAACGCCGTGGCTGCGGCAGGCGCAGAACGAAAGCCAGGCGCGGCGCAACGTGGGAATTTTGTTTGACGACAACCGGCTGAATAACGAAAAGGAGGCGACGCTGCGCAAATTGACCGAGATGCAACTGCAAGACGGCCGCTGGCCGTGGTTCCCCGGCGGGCCGGGCAACGATTACATCACGCTGTACATCGTCACCGGTTTTGGCCGGCTGCGGCATCTGGGGGCGGACATTTCGACGGCCCCGGCGGTGCGCGCACTGGCGCGGCTGGATGCCTGGATGACCGAGCATTACCAGGACATCCAAAAGTCCATGGCGAAGTCGGAGGATTACGTGCCCAGCCCGACGGACGCGCTCTATTTGTATGGGCGGAGTTTCTTTCTAAAGGAAACCCCGATCGCGGCCCAGAACAACGCGGCGGTGGAATTTTTCCTGAAACAGGCGCGGAAATTGTGGCTTGCAACCAATTGCCGCCAGTCGCAAGGGCAACTGGCCCTGGCGCTGAAGCGCTGGAGCGGCGGGGAGAATCTGGCGGCGGCGCAGGCGATCATGCGCTCGCTCAAGGAGCGCAGCGTGAGCAACGAAGAGATGGGCATGTTCTGGCGCGACACGGAATTGAGCTGGTGGTGGTATCGCGCGCCGATTGAAACGCAGGCGCTGATGATCGAGGCGTTTGACGAAGTGATGAGCGATGCGCAGTCGGTCGAGGGCTGCCAAGTGTGGCTGCTCAAGCAAAAACAAACGCAGGATTGGAAGACGACCAAGGCCACCGCGGACGCCGTGTACGCCTTGCTGTTGCGCGGGACGGATTTGCTGTCAAGCACCGCGCTGGTGGAAGTGACGGCGGGCGGTGTCAACATAACGCCCGGCAAAAATGAATCGGAAATCCGCAATCCGCAATCCGCAATCCGCAATTCAGCGGAGCCGGGGACGGGGTTTTACGAAGTTCGTTTTGCGCCGGCTGAGATCAAACCGAGACTGGGCGAAATCATCGTGAAGAAATCGGATTCGGGCGTGGCGTGGGGCAGCGTGCATTGGCAATACCTGGAAGACATGAGCAAGGTGACGCCTTACCAGGGCACGCCTTTGAAGCTGAAAAAAACCTTGTTCACAAAAGTCAACACCGCGCGCGGCCCGGTGCTGGAGCCGGTGAAGGGAGCGCTGGCGGTGGGCGACGAATTGGTAGTGCGGATCGAGTTGCGCGCGGATCGCGACATGGAATACGTCCATCTGAAAGACCAGCGCGGCAGCGGGACCGAGCCGGTCAGTGTGCTGTCGCAATACAAGTACCAGGACGGACTGGCCTATTACGAGAGCACGCGCGACACGGCGAGCCATTTCTTTATAGATTATCTGCCCAAAGGGGTCTATGTGTTCGAGTATGCGACGCGCGTCCAGCTTCGCGGCGAATACCAGACCGGGGTGGCGGAAATTCAGTGCCTGTACGCGCCTGAATTCAACAGCCACAGCGAGAGCCTCCCTCTGACTGTAAGATGATATGTCCCCTGATGCGGCACGTGCCAACGAACGATCCCAACGACTCCGCCAAGTCAATCTTGCTGGACAATCTGCCGGGCCAGCAAGGGCTGACCTCGAAAGGAGACATCCGGCTATGCGGGATTGGGGCGGCGCTGGGCGCGACCGTAGCGCCCTTGTTCGCTCTGACCGTGGTGGCTGATGGATTGTGGCTGAAACTTTCGCGATGAGGAATTTGCGTCAAAGGGGCAAACCATAGCTTGGTCCGTCAAAGGGGACGCGGCGGAGTTTGCAAATCGGGCGAGGCGTCTGCATGGAGGAGGGTGGGTCACGCGAGCGGCCAGACGTGGCCCGCGGCAAGCGGCAAGCGGGAGCCCAATCCTTGCCGTCTCCAAACTTTTTCTCGACACGCGCGGGGGGCGGCGCTAAAATGAGCACATCCACATTGCGGGACTTCAATGTGGATGTGCTCTTTTGCCACAGTCGAGCTTCCGCCAAGCCAGTGGCCCGGCGGGACGGGCGAGTCGCCCATGCCACCCAGGCACTATAAAATATGAAGGTGAACGCTCAACCGCCTGCCTGCAATTTTTCCACAAACGCGACCGCTTCGCTGAGGGAGGAACCGTAAATCTGCCGCGTCAACTTCACCGCGCCTATTTTGTCACCGCTTTTCGCCAGTTGGAGGATTTTGGCGTCTTGTTCTTCGGGACGGCGCTGGCTCTGGTGCGTCAGGTCAACCTTGGTGGAGCCGGCGGCGGCAATTTTGACATGCCGGCTGAGAAATTGGATGGCCTTGCCGGGCGACGGGCTGATGCTGCTCCACCGCAGTTGGACAATCCCGCCGGGCAACACTTCGACAGGATAGTCCCTGACAGTCGTTTTAAATCTGCCTGGGGACTCGGCGTTTTGTTCCGCCTGCAAATGCGTTTCCAGGGCGGAAGCGTCGGCGTTGGCCAGGCAAAAGAATTGAAAATCTCAAATGCTGCGATTATGTTTCCGGAAACGATCTGAGCGCTGCCCGGTTTGAGCGGACACGCATAGTTGAGCAGAGGAGCCGGAACATAGTATGAAGACTTTTCGCCGTTTGGCCGGCTGGATATTCGGCGCGGCGTTTTTTTTTGCCGCCGGGAGCGCCCTGGCGCAAACGAACCGGCCGATTTACACGGACAACCTGGTGAACGGTTTTTCGGCCAGCAGTTCCGGCCTGACCTACAATGTTGCCAACACGTCACCCGTTCATACCGGCTCCTACTCCATCAGCGCCACCGTCACCGCTCCGGGAGGATACCTTTCCTTTCAACACGGCGGTTTCAACTCGAGTCCCTACGGCAGCGTGCAGTTCTGGATCAATGGCGGGGCCAGCGGCGGGCAGGTCTTGAAGGTCTATGGCACCCTGAACGGCTCCGTCCAGACGGCCTATAGCCTGCCGAAGTTGATGACGAATGTCTGGCAGCAGTTCATTGTGCCGCTTTCGTCCCTGGGCTGTTCCAACAAAGCCAATTTCAGCGGATTGCGCATTGCGGATGCGTCCGGCGGCGCGCAGCCGGTCTTTTATGTGGATGACGTTTATATCGGGGCGGCGCCCGCGCCCGCGGTGGTGCATTTGAATATCCTGGCGAATCAAACCAACCGGCTGGCGGATGGGCGGTGGTTTGGGGTGAACACGGCGACTTGGGATGGCTATTTGGGCAATTCGGCCACGCTCCCCGCGCTGACCAACGCGGGGATTTTGAACCTGCGCTGGCCAGGGGGGTCCGGAGCCGACACGCACAATTGGTCAACGGACATTAGCGAGGAACAGACCTTCAACCACGTCGCCACCAACCTCGGGGCGGGCGCCCAGGCTTTCATCACCGTCAATTACGGCAGCGGGGACAGCAATATGGCGGCCGGCTATGTTCGCTTCAACAATATCACCAACCATTGCCACTACAAATACTGGGAGATTGGCAATGAATGTTACGGCACCTGGGAAGAAGATACGAACGTCCCCGCCCATAATCCTTACACTTATGCGGTGAAGGCGGCGACCTACATGGCGGCGATGAGAGCGGTGGATCCGACGATCAAAATCGGGGTGGTGGCGTCTCCGGGCGACAGCAGTTACCAGAACGGGAACACGCATGGCGCCACCAATTCCCGCACCGGCGCCGTGGTTTATGGCTGGACGCCGGTGGTGCTGGGGACGTTGAAGAGTCTCGGGGCGCAGCCGGATTTTTTGATCCATCATGTTTACCCGCAATACACGGCGGAGCCGCTTCCCGCTGCGCCGCCCCCGCCGGCCATGGTGGACAGCGATATGTTTCTGCTGCAATCCACCAGCAATTGGGCGGGGGACGCCGCGACGTTGCGGCAGGAGATCAACGACTACTACGGCGCCGGCGGCACGAACATCGAAATCTGCTGCACGGAGAACAACAGCGATTCGAGCAACGGGGGCAAGCAATTGAGCAGCCTGGTCAACGGGCTTTATGAGGCCGACACGCTGGCACAGTTGATGCAAACGGAGATTAACTGCTACCTGTGGTGGGATCTGCGCAATGGGATGGGCAACAACGGGGATGTGGATCCCTCCTTATACGGCTGGCTCCAAGAAGGGGACGAAGGCCTGATCACGGGCGCCACCAGCTACCACCCGGTTTATTACGCCATGAGGTTGATGCAGTACTTTGCGCGGCCAGGCGACGCCATGGTCGGCGCCAACAGCGATTATCTGCTGCTGTCGGTCTATGCCGCCCGGCAGACCAACGGCACGCTCTCCGTGCTGGCCGTCAACAAGGACCCGGTGGGGAATTTCAACGGGCAGCTCAACTTCAACGGCTTTTTGCCCGCGTCAAACGCGGTCAGCCGCACTTACGGGGAGTTCCAGGATAACGCCACCTCGAGCAACCTGAGCGCCACGTTGCAGGACATTGCCGCCACCAACATGACTTCCGCCAGCAACCTGTTCACCTACACATTTCCGCCCTATTCACTGACCGTGTTGACCTTCACCCCTTCATCCAGCGTGCCGGCCATCGTGCAGCAACCGACGAACCAGACCGTGGCGGCGGGCGGGTCGGCCACGTTCAGCGTGGCGGCGACGGGTCTGGCTCCCTTAAGCTACGTGTGGCTCCGGAACGGCGCGCCGATTGCCGGGGCGACCGCCACCAACTGCACGGTCAATAATGCGCAGCTTTCCGACTCCGGCAGCCAGTTCAGTTGCCTGGTCACGAACAATTTCGGCGGCTCCGCCCTCAGTTCCAATGCGACGCTGACCGTCACCCCCGGGCCGCTGGTGGAGAACGGCGGCTTCGAGACGGGCACGCTCGCCGGCTGGACGTTCAGCGGATACTTTGTGGTCTATATCTCCACACTGGCTCAGTATGCTCATTCGGGCGTGTACGGGGTGGCGCTGGGCGAGACGGGGTCGCCGGCGCTGGATTACATTTCCCAGACGGTTCCCACGACTGCCGGACAGACGTATTTGATTTCGTGCTGGCTGGATAGCGACGGGAGCACGCCCAATGAGTTCTCCGTCTCGTGGAATGGGGCCCCCCTGCTCGATGAGCAGGATATTGGCGGCACCGGCTGGACCAACCTTCAATTCCAGGCCGGCGCCACGGCCGCCGGCACGGTGCTGAGTTTCGGCTTCCGCAACGATTCCAGTTTTTTTGGCCTGGACGATATTGCGGTCTATCCGGTGCCGCAGTTTCAAACCGTGGGGATGGCCAACGGCACGATCAGCTTTAGTTGGAGCGCGACCGGGGGCCAGAAGTATCAGGTGCAATGGGCGACCAATTTGACGCAAAACCCATGGGTTAATTTGGGCGGAATTTTTTCCCCCGCCAACACCTCGGTGATAGCCACCAATGCCGCCGCCGCCGCCGCGGCGCAATTCTATCGCATTGTGCTGCTGCCCTGAGGCACGGCCATTGACAAAGTCATGTTTCGGGGACTCCGGGCGGGACGCGCGGAGAACCGGCAGGCGGGGACGCCTACGCTACGTGGCGCAGCCCGCCCCGGGACGGCCGCGCCTCACGGCTCGAACTTGACGGGGACTTGGAGATCGAAACCGGTCTGTTTTATCTGGTCGGCGCTTTGGACGACGGTTCCGCTCATCTTGACGTTCTTGAAGAGGATGGGGGCGACTTGCGACCCCATGATCAGGCCGGGCTTGCCCGGCTTCTCGAAGGTGCAGTTGTCAAAAACAAAGTTGGTCAAGGGATAGTTGCCGCCGTCAATATAAATCTGCCCGCCGTCGCTCTCGAACGAGCAGTGGACAAACCGGAAATCGTCCAGGGCATTTCCGCGCGCCCCGGTAGGGTACCCTCGCCCGACAAAATACGCCGGGGTGGATTGAATCCAAATGGCGAACTTATTGTGGTTGGCCACAAAGTTCACGTCCTCCAGGCGCACATGCTTGGCGTTTGGAACCCCGCCATAGCCGAGGGCCAGAGAGCAGGTATAGCTGTAAACGACAAATCCTTTCACGACAAAATCATTAAGATTGCCGTGAAGGGCCCAAGTATCGTCCATGGTCATGGCAAACCCGTTCTCGAGCAGGATGTGATTGCCCGAGATGTTATAGCCATCGTCATGGTACTGCTGCTTGCGGTTGACGATCTTGATGTTGTGGTTGGAAAAGTTCTCGCAGTTGTTGACGTTAATGTCATGATAAGAGGCACGGAGGAGCAACAAATCGTCGAAGGAAACGTCCCGGCAGTTGCTGGCGACGTAGCCATTGATCCCCGTTCGATGAGGATCTATCACCTTGCCACCCAACTCCCTCGCCTTGCCATCGCCGGTGTCGGGCTGGACGTCGTGCCACAAGTAAGGATAGCCTTGCCCGTCGAAGCTGCCGCGCCCCGCCAGGCTGGCATTGGTGCAAGCGTCAAAGACAACGAAGGCGTGGCGCTGCGCGTAATCCAGGTGATTGGTGGACCCCAGAATCACGGCGTCCACGTCCACGTAAAACTTGACGTTGCTCTTCATCATAATGGTGCCGGTCAGGTATCTGCCCTTGGGAAAAAAGAGCGTGCCGCCGCCGGGCTTGGCGGAAACCTCGCTGATGGCCTGGTTGATCTTCGCCGTTTCCACGGTCTGGCCGGTGCTGTCAATCTGGTAGTCCTGGATGTTGACCACGCCCGGATCGCCCAGCTTGACCGGCGTCTTCTCCGGCGGTTCGGCAAACAAGAGCAGACCGGTGTTGTTGAAGGCCGGCTCGTCGTTGAAAAAAATGACCAGATAGCGCGGCTGATCCAGGTCGAAACTGACCTTGTTGCCGTCAATCTTGGGCTGGATGCCGTAGGCCAGCGGCCGGATGTTGCAGGTGATCACTTTCCTGTCGCTCACCATGCATGTCACCTCGACGTGGACCTTCCCGGTCATGGAGAAACTGGCGTAGTCCATCCAGTTGAACTGGTCGTAGGTGAGGAAATTATGGACAAACACGGGCTGGCCGTCCACGGTCACCTTGTAGGCCATGCTCTCCGCCGCGTTTGGGTATGGGGGATAAGGGGTGGCGGTGGCGAAGACGGCCGCCGGCAAGAGCATGAACAGGAGTGCGATGGGACGCGCGAGAGATTTTGGTTTCATAATGGGGGAGAATAATGACCGGAGCGCGAGAATGCAACTCACAAATGAGCGGTTTTTGGCGCTTGCCGGAGAGGGCGGGGCGGGTTAAGGTGGAGTTTATGAAAAGGATTGTTGTTTTGTCGGCGCTTCTCCTCGGCTTGCTTCCGCTGGCCCGGTCCCAGGGTGTGGCGGTGTCGGCGGAGTTGAGCCTGGAGCAGAATCAACTGCTGCCGGATGAAAAGATGCACTTGAAACTGAGCATCCGAAACCGCTCCGGACAGGATCTCAAACTGGGGACGGAAAGCGATTGGATCAGTTTCACCGTTCTGGGAGAGAAAAATGTGGTGGTGCGGCAATTGGGGGCGGACCATGTGTTCATTGAAGGCGCGACCAACGTCCCGGCGGGCATGTCCGCCACGCGGGAATTCAATCTGACTCCCTATTTCGATTTCCGCCAGCCGGGCAGCTACACCGTCAGGGCGAGAATCAAGATTCCGCAATGGGGGCAGGAGATCCTGGTGCCGCCGGTCGCCTTTACCATCATCAAGGGCACCCGCCTGGGGAACCTGCCAGACACAGACACGGAGGTGGGAGTTCCGTTTTTGCATGGCGAGCCCGGTCGGCCGCCGGAAGTGCGGAGATACTTTTTGGAAAGAACGGATGCCACGGCGGGCATGAGGCTGTATGTCCGTTTGACCGACGGCACGGGCGCCCAGACCCTGCGGCTGGTTCCGATCGGTCCTTATTTCTCTTACAGCCAGCCGGATGTGAAGTTGGACTCGTTTAACGACCTGCATGTATTGCATCAGACCGGCGGCAAGGAGTTCACTTATTGCGTCATTGACACGCTGGGCCAGATTCTGGAACGGCAAACCTATCAATACATTGACCGGCGGCCAGCCTTGCTCAAAGACGCCAGCGGCGGGGTGCATGTGGCCGGGGGCGAGCGTGTCATTTCGGCCGGCGATCTTCCGCCGCCGCAGGAATAGCCTGGGCGGCCGCCCTCTGAAAATCAGGCGGGGGCTAATTTGTGGTGTCGCGCCTGTGGCTCGACATCGGCGCACAGCGCCGACACTACAACAATTGAATTAAGGCGCTGCCGGCTTGGCGGCGTTGAAGCGCAGGCTGAGGCGGGATTTCTTGCGGTTGGCCATGGGGCGGTTGACCACGCCGGTTTTCACGGCTTTATCGAAGGCGGAAGAGAGCAGGCGCAACGCGGCGGCGGCTTCCTCCTTTTTCCCGGCGCCAAGCAGTTCGGCAAAATTCCTCTCCAAATTGTGCAGGCGGGTTTTGACGCTGCCATTCTGCAGTTGCTTGCGCGCGCTGTTGCGCATGCGGCGTCCGGCTGATTTTGTATTCGGCATATTGATTAACTGGGTTTTTCCTCAGAGCCAACCACGGTAGCGGAAGCGCCCGGTTTGTCAACGGCTGGGTTTAGGGGGCGGGCCGCCTTGGGCGTATTTTAGCCGCTCTTAATCTTAATCCTAATCTTAATCTTAAGTCTGCTCCATGCAGACGGATTAGGATTAGGATTAAGATTAGGATTGAGATTAGGATTAAGATTCGGAGAGGAAATCATGGCCCGCCCGGCGGGGGGACTTTTCGCAATCGCGGCTCAACCTCGGCCCAAATCTGGCGGGCGACCACTTCGGCGGGCGCGGTGGCGTCGAGACGGCGGATGCGCCGCGGTTGCGCGGCGGCGATGGCTTCATAACCCTGTTCCACCCGTTGAAAAAAAGCGCGGTCCGCCTCCTCCATCCGGTCGCGCTCCGCCGGGCGGGCGCGGCGGCGGGCCTCGCTCACGGCGACGGGGACCATGAGCAGCAGGGTCAAGTCGGGCCGGGTGCGGCCCACGGCGAAGGAAATGACGGCCCGGACGTGTTTGAAATCCAGCCCGCGGCCATGTCCCTGGTAGGCGAGGGTGGAATCAGAAAAGCGGTCGCAGAGGACGATCTCGCCCGCGGCCAGGGCGGGACGGATGACTTGCCGCACCAATTGGGCGCGGCTGGCGTTGAGGAGCAGCAACTCGGCTTCGGGGGTCATGGCGCGATTGGCCTGGCTGTGTTGGAGGGTGTGGCGGATTTCTTCGCCAATGGGCGTGCCGCCCGGTTCGCGCAAGGCGCGGACGGTGTGGCCCAAGCCTCGCAAGCGTTCCGCGAGCGCGGCGATTTGCGTCGTTTTTCCGCTCCCCTCGGTTCCTTCAAAGGTGATGAATAAACCTCTCATGTGAAGCCGCCATTCTTAGGTGGTAGGGCGAGACTCCGTCGAGCCGTAACTCGATTTCTTGTGCTAAGGGGGTGCAGGGCAAACATCTTCATGTCTTCGGTAGGGCGGCGCTGCCGCGCCGCCCAAGAATTCAGGGCAGAGCGGCAGCTCTGCCCTACCAGGAAGGTGAAGATTCTTGTCATGCGCCCGTGATAAAGTCACGGCTCGACGGAGTCTCGCCCTGCCGGGTTGTCTATTTTCGTTCATGCTAAAGCCGCTTCAAGCGAGGGCCTTTGGGCGTGTCCTCGATGGCCCAGCCTTTGGTTTTCAACTCGTCGCGGATGGCGTCGGAGCGTTTGAAGTCCTTGACCTTGCGGGCAATTTCGCGCTCCATGAGTAGGCGGAGAGGTTCTTCAGGCGCGTTTCCTTGTTTTGGATGAAGTCCCAAGACCTGGTTCATTTTTTGCCAGGCAGCCCTCAGCGTCGTTGCCCTGGCGGGCGTGATGCGGTTTTCAGCCATTTGTCTGTTGGTTGCTCGAACCCACTCGAAGATGGCCCCCCAAGCCGCGGAAACGTTGAAATCATCATCCATCGCCCCAACAAACCTTCGCAGGATGTCTGGTTCTGATGGAGCTGTCTCCGAGCCGGAGCCAATCTCAGCAAGCTTGTCCATGCATTCATCAATCCGCGCCAGGGCGGCGCGGGCCCCCTGCAATCCTTCCAGGGTGAAATTGAAGGACTCGCGATAATGGGCTGTCAATAAAAGATAGCGGACTTCGCGCCCGGTGAACCCCCGGGCCAGCAGATCGCGCAGGGTGAAGTAGTTGCCGAGGGACTTGCTCATTTTTTTGCCTTCGACCAGCAGAAAAGCCCCGTGCAGCCAATACTTGACAAAAGGCTCGCCCGCCGCCTGCGCGCCCGCCCCTTCGCTTTGCGCGATTTCGTCCTCGTGATGGGGGAAGATGAGGTCTTCGCCGCCCAGATGGAGGTCGAAGCTGGGGCCGAGGGACTGCATGCTCATGGCGCTGCATTCGATGTGCCAGCCGGGCCGGCCTTCGCCCCACGGGCTGGGCCAGAAGACCGCGCCGTCCTCGGGAACGCGGGCCTTCCAGAGGGCGAAATCGGCGGCGGCCTCCTTGGCGTATTCATCGGCGCTGACGCGCTGGCCGGGGCGCATTTCCTCGAAGTTCAATTTGAGGAGGCGGCCATAATGAGCGCCGGCGGCCTGGTACTTTTCGATGCTGAAATAGACCGAGCCGGCGGCGGCGCGATAAGCCAGGCCGCGGGCGGCCAGCTTTTCGATCAGGGCAATAATGCCGGCGATGTGTTCGCTGGCCCGGGGCGTGTCGTGCGGGGGCAGGCAGTTGAGGGCCTGGAAATCCTCAAAAAACGCCGCCTCGAATTTGGCGGTGTAGTCGCGCCGGGGGATTTGGGTTTCGCGGACGCGCCGGATGATTTTGTCCTCCACGTCGGTGATGTTCATGACATGCCGGATGGCCAGGCCCTTGAATTGCAGGTAACGCCGCACCAGATCGGCAAAGACGAAGGTGCGGAAATTGCCGATATGGGCGAAGTCATGCACGGTGGGGCCGCAGCAATACAGGCCGACCGCCTTGCCCTGGGGATCGCGCGGGACAAATTCCTCGACCGACTGTGACAAAGTATTAAAGAATCTCAACGCCATGCCGGGCCGAGTCTAGGGCGGAGAGAGGCACAGGGGAAAGGGAAAACGACAGGGTGCAGGACAAAAATCTTCACGCCTTCGGTGGGGCGGCGCTGCTGCGCCGCCCAAGCATTCAGGGCAGAGCGGCAGCTCTGCCCTACCGGCAAGGTGAAGATTCTCGCATGAGCCCAAAACGGCATTATTAGCTTGCAATGGCTTGCGGAGGTTGCTTTATTAGCAGACACGGTTTCCATGAGCGCTGGTGAACCTGTTTCGATAAACCAATGAAAATGATCGTCAGGATGGCTCTCTGCTGGGCCGCCGCTTTCCCATTTCTCCCGGCGCGCGGGCAGGCGGTCGTGGACTGGATGCAGGCGGCCCGCGGGGCGCAGCACCTGACGATTCCCCGTTACAGCGAGCCGGACAAGGCGCTTTACGCGGTCATCAGCGTGGACAAGGTTTATACCGAATACGAAAAGCACGGGTTTTTCCGCATCGGCATCTTGCCGGTCGCGGTCCTGGAAGGAGTCACCTACGAAGTCAAGGACCCGGCGCCGGCGGCGAAAAACCTGGCCCGCCTGCGCTCCTGGCTGGGAGGCGAAACGGGCAATCGTCTGGAATTGCGCCAGGTCAAACTGGTGGCTTCTCCCACCAGCAGACTGGAGGGCGCGCGCCTGCTCTTTTTGGACAATGACCGGTGGCAACTGGCCGGCGGGGTGCGGTTGATTTCGGGCGCCAACGAATTTCGGGCGGAGAGCGCGACCCTGCGGGTGGCCGGGGCGCAGGCCGGCGAGGTCATCCTGCAAACCACGCCTCCCACCACCAACACTTTCCTTTTCAGCAGCATTTCTCAAATCCCCAACCCAACCGCAGTCAACACCGTTTCCAAATGAAAAATTACAAAACCATCCTCGCCGCCTTGCTGCTCGGGGCCTGCCCGGCAGCGTGGGCGCAGTACAGCGCGGGCACCAATAACCTGGCGCACACCAACCTCACCGCGGCATATAACGACTTCAACAGCGCGCCGGCGTCACCGACCAACGATGTTTATCTGGCGCTGACGCGGCTGCTGGCGCTGCCGACGAATGACGCGACGGCGGGCGCATTCCTGACTGGGCTGGGCATTCCGGCGTCCGGCCGCGATGTTTATCACTGGAAGGCCAAACCACCGACGAATAGCAATGGGGGATTGGTGGTTCCAGACAGCCTGACGGCGGACCAATTCACGGCGGAAATACGCAACGACATTGTGCCGGAGATCGCCTTGTCCGAGGCCAATCTGGCGCAGATCACCGACCCGACCTTCACCCTGTTCATGCCGGGGAGCGTGACGCATTTCGCGGACGTGACCATTGATTATGGGGACGTGCTGGTGATGCGGGCCATCCTGGACGCGCTCGAGGTTTTTGGTTACACGATTCATACCGCGAATCTGAACGCGCAGTTTGGGGCGGTGTCCAACCTTGTGGCCGGCAACAAATCGGTTGAAGACGTTCTGAGCACTTACCCCGGTCTCCTGACGGCTACCAACACCAGCGATCTCAGCTTGGCGCGCGGGGCCTTCACCAACGCCATCAGCCGTTACCTGACGGCGTCGCAGTTCATTCGCAACACCCGGCCCGCGGGCGTGAAGCGGTTGTTCAACCTGGACACGAACGAGTACAACGCGGAACAGAATTTTCGCACCCTCCTGACGGACTTGGAAAGTTCATTGCGCGCGCCGTTCGGGGGGCCTGGTTCAGACGCGGGCGTTATTACCAACGCCGCTTTTCATAATGTGATCAGCGCGTTCACCAATCATACCATCTCCCTGTCGAACGCCTTCGGCGGTCAGTTCAGCCTGCGGTCGGTGCTGCCGACGCTGACCACCAACCAGTTCACCTTTATCTGGGACACCTTTACGAACCCCACTTTGGACGGGGTCATCACTGGGTTGACACAGACCAACCTGGGAAAAGCCTTCGTCAAATTATTCCACGCGCAGGCGCAGTTGAGTCTGCCTGGAGTGACCTGCGCGGTTCTGAGTTCGGCTTCCAGTAATTTGCAAGGTTCGCTCAACGGGGTGGTGCTGGGAACGGATGGCAACTTTTATGGCACGGTGCCTTACGGCGGCGCCTATGGCTACGGCGCTTTCTTCAGGGCGACAGCGAGCGGCGGCTTCACGCTGCTCTATTCGTTTGGCGAGGTCACCAATATGGATGGCTCTCCGGCGGATGGTGGCAGCCCCAGCGGTCTGGTCCTCGGAAGCGGCAACAATTTTTATGGCACCACCAGTTATGGCGGCGCCAACTATAGCGGAACCATTTTCATGATTACTCCAAATGGCAGCCTGACAACTCTCTACAACTTTGGCGACGGTAACGACTACGGTTCCAGCGGAGGCAACCCTCTGCTCCTGGCAAACGGCATTTTTTACAGCGCCACGCAATACGGCGGCACCAATGGCGCCGGCATTATTTTCCAATTCATTCCGCCATCAGGCTCAGGAGCAAACGGAGGCAATATCACAACCTTGTGTTCGCTTCCTTCTTCGCCTGTGCAGAATCCCTACGCCAATGGCTCCGGCGCCGGCGCGTTGGTCCAGGGCATGGACGGCTATTTCTATGGCGTCACGCAATTTGGAGGCGATTATGGCGGCGGCAGCCTTTTCCAATTCGTTCCCGCAAAGGGAGCAAGCCCGGCCCAATTCAACACCGGCTATTCCTTTCCGCAAATGACGGATCAATACGGCAATCCGATCATGCTCGGGATCAACACACCGGGGCAGGCCAGCAACGGCGTTTTTTATGGCACCGCGCAATACGGCGGCGAGAATATCCAAAATAGTTCGAGCGGAGAGGGCGATGGCTTCCTCTTTTGCATTGATACGAACGGCAACTTTACCAACCTGTACTCCTTCGATGAAAAGAATTTCGACGGCTTCGGCCCCATCGGCGCGCTGGTGCAGGGAACCAACGGGGCTTTCTACGGCATCACCTCTGCCGGCGGGGCCAATGGCGACGGCACGATCTTCCAATTCACGCCGGGCGCCGCCCCCGCGTTCCTGGTCTGGTTTGACAGTGCTTTGGGCAAACAGCAAGGCTCGCCAAATGGCAACAGTCCCGTCCTCGGCGTCAACTATAGCGGCACTGTCTCAGAGGGATTGATCAAGGGCGCGGCCGGCACTTTTTATGGCACGACTCCCCAGGGCGGGCCGGTCAAAGGCGGCAACGGCACCGTCTTCAGTCTCACTTTTAATGCCAATAGTCCCGCGTCCATCGTCACTCCGCCGGCCAGCACGACCGGTCTTTTGGGAGGCAACGCCATGCTGACGGTGTCGGCCAGCGGCACTGGCCAGTTGCACTACCTGTGGGAAAGACAGGGCCTTGCGCTGCCCAACAATGTGAGCGGCACCACGACATCCACGCTGACCTTCACAGGGCTGACGACGGCGGATGCGGGCAGTTACTTTGTGGTGGTGAGCAACGCCTACGGCAGCGCCACCAGCAGCGTGGTCAATTTAAGCGTCACAACTCCTGGCATTCTCTCAGCGTTGCAAGTCACCATCACCCCGGCGGCGGCCATCACTGCCGGAGCGATGTGGCAGGTTGATGGCGGAATGTTGCAGAACAGCGGGACGACGGTTTCCAATTTGCCGGTGGGCAATCATACGGTCAGCTTTAGCACGATTTTTGGCTGGACGACGCCGGCCAGTCAAACGGTTTCCGTCAAAGCCAATTCGACCGCCAAAGCGAGCGGAACTTACGTGGTGCAACCCGGTTCTCTCACAGTCAACATCAGCCCAACGGCGGCTGTGACCAATGGGGCGAAATGGCAGGTGGATGGCGGGAAGTTGCAGAATAGCGGAGCGACCGTTACCAATCTGACGCCGGGCACTCACCAGTTGAGCTTCAACACGATCAGCGGCTGGGTCACGCCGGCCAATCAAACTGTTTCCATCAGCAACGATTTGACCACCACAGCCAGTGGAACCTACGTCCTGCAAACCGGCTCGTTGCAAGTGACCATCGGCCCGGCGGCTGTCCTTGCCTCCGGAGCAGAATGGCAGGTGGATTATGGAACATGGCAGAATAGCGCAGCCACGGTTACTAATCTTTCGGTGGGCAATCATACGGTGAGCTTCAGAGGCATTGATTATTGGGGTGCGCCCAGCAACCAAACGGTCTCGATCAAAGCCAACTCGGTTACTAAAGGCGCCGGCAACTACACCTTCAATGGAGCGGGGATTTACAATGGTCTTTTTGCGCAGGCCGATACCAACGTGGGATCATCGGGGATGCTCAGCGGTCTGGCGGTCACGGCTTCGGGGACGTATAGCGGGAAGCTTTTGATCGGCGACAGCACCAATTCCATAAGCGGCGGCTTCAATGGGTCAGGCCAGGCCACCAATTTTGTCCAGCGTGCGGCCAATCAGGGCGGCCTTCTGACAGTTGCGTTGCAGGAAGATTGGAATAGCACACCGCTGGTGGTCAGCGGCACTGTTTCCGGCACCAACGGCGGGCCTTGGACAGCCAATCTGACGGCTGCATTGGCGAGCAGCAGCCTGGGATCGGCGGATTACACAGCCTTGTTGTCGCCAGCCGGCACTCCGCCCGGATACGGCTACCTGTTGATTACCAATCATGCGGGCGCGGTGACGATCAGCGGCGCTTTGGCGGATGGCACGACGTTCAACCAGACGGTTGCATTGTCTGGTGCTGGGGTTTTGCCGGTCTATGGCAATCTCTATGGAAGCACCGGCCTGCTGCTGGGCTGGCTCGGATTGGAAAGCGGTGCGCCGAGCGGAAACTTGATGTGGATAAAAGAGGCCTCGCATTCCACCACCCTTTACACGAACGGTTTCACCAATCTGGCGGTCCTGCAGGGATCAGCCTGGCTGCCCTCCATGCGGCTCACTAACTTCATACTGCCCGGCGCGCAACTGTACCTGTCCGGCGGCGGTCTGACCACTCCTCTGCTCGTGAACGTCAAGGTGAGCAATACAAATCTGGTGGCATCGCCCGCGGTTGCCAATTTCAAGTCCGCCTCCATCAACACGAACACCGGCCAATTGACCGTCACCTTCACTAACGGCTTTGTCAGGACGGGGCTGGGAGCCGCCCTGCAAAACGCCGTGCCAGGCGTGGGCGTGGCCGGCGGCGGGTTTTTCCTCATGAGCCCCTCGGCCAGTTCAACCTCCAATCCAACCAATGCCGGTTCCATCACGCTGATCACGCCATTCCAAGCCTCCGGCGCTGCTGGAGGTCCCTGAATCCGGAAAGCGATCCTCAAGAAGAGCGTCAGGCGTCTTGGGTGGTAGGGCGCGCACTCCGTGCGCGCCGCGGCGGGCAGGGGGACTGCCCGCCCTGCCTTTCTTGCCCACCGAAGACGCGCCGCCAACAAGGTGCAGGAAAAAATCTTCACGCGCCGGTAGGGCGGCGCTGCTGCGCGCCCAAGAATTCAGGGCAGAGCGGCAGATCTGCCCTACCACGAAGGTGAAGATTTTTGTCCTGCGCCCCCGCCAACAAATGTGCCTTAAAAAACTTGCAAGATGCGAGCCGCGGGTTCAGAGTAGGGATGCGGCGATTTTGTGGTCGCAATTTCTTGGAGCAAAGGAGGATTGGGCCGATACTCGCGCCCGCTGATTTGCATGAACATGACTGCTGCTTTCTGGTTGGTGGTGAGGCTCTTTCGCTGGCTGCTGTTCCATATTCTTGCGGCGGTCATCGTCCGCCGCTACAGGGTGGCGCTGGTGGCGGCCGCGGCGCTGCCGTGCTTTTCCAGCCAGGCGGCGGCCGGGCCAGGTGTCACGGTGGTTCACACCTTTTCCGCGCTGGAGGGTTCTTTTCCCTCGCCCATGGTGAACGCCGACGGGGCCAGTCCGGGCGCCGGCATGATCCTCGGAAGCGATGGGAACTTGTACGGCACGACGACGACCGGCGGTGCCAACGGGGCGGGCATTATTTTTAGCCTGTCGCCGGCCGGGAATTTGAAGGATTGGCTCGATTTTCAGGGCGTCATCTTGAGTGACGGCACCACCAACTACGACTTTGGCCGGAACGCATTGGCGGCGGGACCCAGGGGTTTTTTCTATGGCACAACCCAGCGCGGCGGGGCCAACCGCAACGGCACCATTTTTGTGTGGGCGCCGTCGCGGGGAGAGGCGGACGTTCACGTTTTCAGCGCGGAAGGGAGCGATGTTTCCGGTTCCAACCCTGACGGCATGAATCCGGCCGGCGCGCTGGCGCTGGGGACGGACGGGAATTTTTACGGGACGACCCAGTACGGCGGGAGCAACGGCAACGGGACGATTTTTCAATTGACGCCCGGCGAGGGGGTGTTCACCAGCCTGTATTCTTTCAGCGCCCTGGGCGGCCCTTACTTCACCGCCAATGCCGACGGCGCGACGCCCAATGGTCTGACGCTGGGAACAGACGGCAATTTTTACGGGACCACCCAGGGCGGCGGGGCCAACGGGATGGGTGCGTTTTTTCAGTTCACCATCTCCGGCGAGTTCACGCTCCTTTATTCGTTTGGCGAAACCACGAACGATGCGGCTTCGCCTTCCGCCGCCCTATTACAGGGTCCCAACGGCAACTTTTACGGGACAAGTCAGTTCGGCGGTTCGACGGGGAACGGCACGATTTTTGAAGTAACGCCGGCGGGCGCGCTGACGGTGCTGTATTCTTTTTCGGGCGGCAACGACGGCGGGCTGCCCACCGCCGCGCTGGCCCTGGGAACGGACGGCAATTTTTACGGCACGACGGCCGCCGCGGGAGCGAACTATAATGGCGCGCTCTATAAGATCACGCCGGCGGGGGCGTTCAGTTCCCTGTATTCCTTCGCGGAGTTGAATGCGGATTCGGAGAATCCAATCGGGGCCAATCCGTCCGGGGCTTTGGCCTCGGGCCAGGACGGGAATTTGTACGGCGGTTGCTCGGCGGGGGGCGCGAATGGCACCGGCACGATCTTCCGCTACACCAACGCCGCTTTTGCCTCGCCCTACCAGCCTCCGTTGATCACCAGCCAGCCCCCGGCGAAAACCAACGGGCTGGCCGGGACTTGGGTGACGTTGAGCGTGGCGGCCAAAGGGGCGCCGCCGTTGATCTTCCAATGGGTGAAGAACCAAACGAATGTGCTGAACGACAGCGGCGATATCTCCGGCTCCAAGACCGGCTCCCTGGTCGCCGGCCCGCTCCAAGCCGCCGATGCGGGCAGTTATTCCGTGATAGTCACCAATAATTATGGCGCGACGACCAGTTCGGTCGCGGTGTTGACGGTGACGCGCGACACCACGCCGCCCGCCGTTGCCATCACTTCGCCGGCGGCCAATGCGCGCCCCAATTCGCCCGTGTTCAAGGGGACCGCCTCGGACAATGCGCGCGTGACCAATGTGGTCTGGTGGCTGACCAACTTAAATGCCGGCCCGGTCCTGAGCGGCTCGGCCGCGCTGGCGCAGGGCGGGTCCAACTGGTCCATCGCCGTGACGCCGTTTCCGGGCACCAATGTTCTGGTGGTGCAAAGCGTGGACGCGTCGGGCAATCAATCAAAAACCGCTGCGCAGACGTTCTTTTACAAGGTGACAAACTCATTGAGCCTCCTGGCGGGCGGCGCCGGCATCGGTTCTTTCACCGGCACAGCCTCGGTGATAAATGACGCGCCCCCCGCCAACGGCGCGGCGCTGAATATCGGCGAGGGGTATTTGATCCAGGCGGCGGCGGGCAAAAACTCCCTGTTCAGCAACTGGGTTGGCTCGTCGGCCCTGGGCGTCTTCGTCAGCAACAGCGCGGCGCTGCGGTTTGTCATGCAATCCAATATGGTGTTGACAGCGAATTTTGCCGGCAATTTCTTTCTGGCCGCGCACGGGACCTACAACGGCCTGTTCTACAACACGAACGCGGTCGCGGCGGAATCTTCCGGGATGCTGCAGGGCCTGTTGCTGGGCACGAACGGGGTTTTCAGCGGGCAGTTGCTGAAAGCGGGAACGACTTATAACCTCGCGGGCCGCTTCGATGTTTCGGGGCATTCCTCAACCAACCTCGGGGCGGCGTCAGCGCCCGGCGGGGTTTTGATGGTCCATCTGGCGGTGGACCGGGCGGCGGGGCTGATCGTGGGAACGGTTTCCAATACCCAGTGGAACGCCAATTTGACGGCGGAACCGGCCGGATCCAATCTGCCGTCGGCGGAGTACACTCTGCTGTTGGCGCCATTGGCCAGCGCGCCCGCCAACGCGCCGCCGGGCGATGGTTATGGCCTGGCCACCAATCACGCCGGCACGGTCACGTTTGTGAACAGTGAATTGGCTGACGGAACCGCTTTCACTCCGTCGGCGGCTGAATCCCAGAATGGGGATGTCCCGGTTTATGCCAGCCTTTATGGAAATACCGGCCTGCTCCTGGGATGGATCAACCTGGCCAATCTGGAGGCCGCTCCGCCCGCCAACACGCTGGCCTGGATCAAAAAAGCATCGCGCGCGACTCTTCTTTACACCAATGGGTTCACCAATATGCTTGGGGTGCAGGGCGCGGTTTGGACCAACCCGCCCGCCGTTACCCTGCCGGCAGGCCAGTTGGTGGTTTCCAACGCCAGTCTTTTTCTCGCCTTTAACGTGACGGTCAGCAACAACACCCTGGTCAGGCTGGCGGGATCCCCAACAAATTTGTTGACAGGTTCGATTGCGCCCAAGACCGGGCTGCTCACGTTGAGCTTCGGCAACGGCAGCGGCAAGACGACCACGCCGGGATTGGGCGCGTTCCTGCAGAGCCAGACCAATGGCGGAGGTTTCTTTCTGGGCACGACCAACGCGGGTTTCATTTCGCTGCTGCCGGCGCAGTAAGCCATCGGGCGGTTCGGGCGAAGCTTTGATTTCCTGTGAGCGCTTCTTGTGCGTGCTTCCGGTGCGTGCTTCCGGTGCGTGCTTCCGGTGCGTGCTTCCGGTGCGTGCTTCCGGTGCGTGCTTCTTGTGCGTTTGATCTGAAAAAGAACACACCCACATTGAAATCCTGGAATGTGGGTGTGTTCATTTTAGCAACGCGGCCGCGCATGTCGAGAAAAAAGTTTGGGGAAAACAAGAATCCCGGATTATTGGCAATATGCTTGAGGACTTACCCAAAGGGTGGATCAGTCCCGGGCCGGCGCAGCAAGCCATCGGACGGTTCAGGTGAAGACATATCTTTCTATCAGGAAGCTCTGAAAAAGAATACACCCACATTAAACTCTGGAAATGTGGGTGTATTCATTTTAGCAACGCGACCGCGCGTGTCGAGAAAAAAGTTTGGGGAAAACAAGGCTCGAATTGACTCAAGACAAAGGAGACCAAAGAGAGGAAGGGGTGTGTGGGGGGAATCCATGAATAGCCGCTTCATGGTTGTTCTTTCTTCCGATGAAGATAATCTGGGCGGTGTTCGTCCTAATATGAGAAAATTATCTTTTCTATTCGCGCCCGCTGCCACGGGCGCCTTGCTCGCGTTATTTGCCGGATTCCAGCAGGAGCCGGTGCGCGGTTCGGCGGCGGTTGCGCCCGCCGATTTAACGCTTTGGTATGACCATCCGGCCAATAATAACAAGCCCATGGACGAAGCGCTGGCCATTGGCAATGGCCGCATGGGCGGCTTGATCTTCGGCGCCACTTCCAGGGAGCGCATCTGCATTAACGAGGACAGCCTTTGGACCGGAAACGAAAATCCGTCCGGTAACAACGGTTCGATGGGGGCCTACCAGGCTTTCGGCAGCCTGTATGTCAACCTGCCGGAGCACACCAACGCCGGCGCTTATCGCCGCGACCTGGATCTCGCCGCCGCCCAGGCGCATGTCACCTACCAGACTGGCGGCGTCAAGTTCCAGCGCGAGTTCTTTTGCAGCCATCCCGCCGGACTGCTCGTGGCCCGCTTCAGCGCCGACCAACCGCACAGTTACACCGGCTCCATCGAGTTGACTGATTCGCACGGCTCCGGGACCGCCGCGGCCGGCGACCGGCTGGTCGTTTCGGGCCGGCTGAACAACGGTCTTAAATATGAATGGCAGGCGCAGGTGCTGCATGAGGGCGGTTCCCTCCAAACGAACGGCGCCACCCTGGAGTTCAAGGACTGCGACAGTCTCACTCTGCTTGTGGCCGCCGGCACCGACTATGCCATGGACTATGCGAAGAATTATCGCGGCGAGGACCCGCACGGACGGCTGACGGCGGCCTTGGAGGCGGCGTCGCGCCAAAGCTATGCCGCGCTCAAGGCGGGGCAGCAGCAGGATTTTCAAAGCCTCTTCAACCGCGTCGCGGTGGATTTCGGACGATCCACTCCCGCGCAACTGGCCAAGCCGACGGACCTGCGCAAACTCGAGGCCGCGCAGACGGTTGATCCCGGTCTGGAGCAACTCCTTTTCCAGTACGGGCGCTATCTTTTGATCTCCTGCTCGCGCCCTGGCGGCCTGCCGGCAAACCTGCAGGGCCTCTGGAACGACAACAACCGGCCGGCCTGGAACTCCGATTATCACGCCAACATCAATGTCGAGATGAATTATTGGCCGGCGGAGGTGGCTCATCTCGGCGAGTGCCACACCCCTTTTTTCGACCTGATGCAAAGCCAGTTGGAAGCCTGGCGCAAAACCAGCGCGCTCGCGCCCGAGTTGAGGACTCCGGACGGCGCCATGACCACGCGCGGCTTCGCCATCCGCACCTCCCACAACATCATGGGCGGCATGGGCTATGTCTGGGACAAAACCGCCAATGCCTGGTACTGCCACCATCTCTGGGAGCACTACGCGTTTGGCCGCGACCAATCCTTCCTGCGCAACACGGCCTACCCCGTCATGAAGGAAGTCTGCCAGTTCTGGGAAGATCATCTCAAGGCGCTCCCTGACGGCAGGCTGGTCGTGCCCACCGCCTGGTCGCCCGAACACGGCCCCACTGAAGACGGGGTAAGCTACGCCCAGGAAATTGTCTGGGACTTGTTTGACAACTTTGTCCAGGCCGGCGATGTCCTCGGTATTGACAGGGACTATCGCCTCAAAATCGCCATGATGCGCGACAAGCTGGCCGTGCCCGGCGTCGGCAGTTGGGGACAGTTGCTCGAATGGCTGGCGGAAAAGAAAGACCCGCGCAACCCCGAACTGGACACCCCCAACGACCACCACCGCCACACCTCCCATCTGTTCGCCGTCTTTCCAGGACACCAGATTTCCCCGGCCCAAACCCCCGCGCTGGCGGCGGCGGCGAAGATTTCGCTCGACGCCCGCGGCATCGCGGCCAACAGCGACGTGCGCGAGTGGTCTTTTGCCTGGCGCACCGCCCTCTACGCCCGCCTGCATGATGCCGAGAGCGCGCATCACATGCTCCAGGAATTGCTCTCCGCGCGCAACAGTTGTCCCAACCTCTTCGGCCTGCATCCGCCCATGCAGATGGACGGCAACTTCGGCATCACGGCGGGAATCGCGGAGATGCTCTTGCAAAGCCACGAGGGGGAGATCCATCTCCTCCCGGCCCTGCCCAAGGAATGGCCAGTCGGTTCGGTCAAAGGCCTGTGCGCCCGCGGCGGATTCGTGGTGGACCTGGCCTGGCAACACGGCCAATTGACCGCCGCCACCATTCGCAGCCTGGACGGCCAGCCCTGCAAAGTGCGCTGCGGAGACAAAACGATTGACCTCGCTCTCGGCAAGGGCGAAGCCGCCCGGCTGGATGCCGCCTTGCGGCGGACCAGCGCGTAGAAGCAAATCGTGGGAGTGTTTCCTTGTCGGCACATTCGTCCCGTCCCATCGTTCCTTGGCCTCAGCCCCGGCGGATTTCCACTTCCGCTCCAGGCTGCATTTTCAATCCCCTGTCCGCGCCCCGCCATTGCCGCGTGAAGTCATACAAATAGAATAGCCCCGACAAAACAGTAAAAAGGCCGGCCCCGGCGGTGAGATAGGGCAGCGGGCCCGCCGGACATTTGAGCAACGTCCAGAGCACCGCCGCCATTTGCAACACGGTGGCCATCTTGCCTGGGAGGCGGGGCCGGGCCACGAATTTGCCCCAGGCGCAATGGATCGCCACCATGCCGGCCAGCAGGATCAACTCACGCGTCACCACAATCACGGCCAGCCACCAGGGTATTTGCGCCAGTCTTTGCCTCGTGTCCAGGCTCAGGATGACCAGCGCCGAAACCAGCAGCAGTTTATCCGCCAGCGGATCGAGGATGGCGCCCAGGTCGCTCCTCTGGTTGTAGCGGCGGGCGATGTAGCCATCCACCGCGTCTCCCAACGCCGCCAGCGCAAAGCAGATAATGGCCGCCAGCCGATGCCACTCGATTCCGCCATTGACATAACTGATAACCTGGGCGACAAAAAGCGGCACGAACAGCGTCCGCGCGATGGTGATTTTGTTGGCCGTGGTCATGGTAAGGTGCCGTTGTCGCTGGCAAATAGACTTTACATCAGATTGTGCAAAACTTAAAGATGAAAACCTCTCTCATGGCCACGATTTTGGCCCTGGCCGTGGCGGGGTGCGTCAGTCAGCCCCGTTCCTCCGGATTGGTCACTTTTGACAACGTCAAACCGGGCCAACTCCCTCCCGGCTGGCTGGCCGGCGTCACGGGCGGCGGGCAGGCCAAGTGGGCGGTGATCGCGGACCCCGCCGCGCCGAGCCGTCCCAATGTGCTCCAGCAATCGGGCGAAGCCAAATTCTGCTGGTGCGTGCAGACCAATCTCCTGCTCCAGGACGGCTTTGTGGCAGTGAAATTCAAGCCGGTTTCCGGCAAGGAAGACCAGGCCGGCGGCCTGATCTGGCGCTGGCAGGACGGCGACAATTACTACGTCGCGCGCGCCAACGCCCTGGAAAACAACGTCACCATCTATCACACCATCCGTGGCGTTCGCACGGAGAAGGGCCGCATTGCCATCAAGGTCGCCGCCGGCCGCTGGCACGATTTGCGCGTGGATTTTCACGGCCCGCATTTCCTCGTGTCCTTTGACGGCCGGACCGCGCTGGCCTGGGACGATGAGACTTTCAAAAACGCCGGCGCGGCCGGCGTCTGGACCAAGGCCGACAGCGTGACCCAATTCGACGATTTCCGCTGGGGCCACTGAGGGCGGGGCTTGCCCCTTTCCGAAGCTCCATGTCCCCCGGCTGCCGCGCCAGGAAGGGACGATGACTTTGGCCTGCATTGACGAACACTGAAACGGGACCCGGCCGGTTCCTTGGCGAGTCTGCCGCGCCATGAGCCAGAAAATCAACAGTATGCGATTATGCGGGAGGCTGCCGGAGCAAGCCAATTCCTCTCAGTGGCGGGTTGACGTCGCGCCAGGGAAAGGCAATAGTTTTAAGCATGAAGAAGCTATTTGTATTTTGGGATAATTCCAATATTTTTATCAGCGCCAAGACTGTGGCGGCCGAGCGTGAGGGCGGGGATGCGGCCTATCAGGTGCGAATTCAATTTGATCACCTGCTGCAATTGGCGGTGGCCGGTCGCCCGTTGGAGTATGCGATCGCCGTCGGCTCCGTGCCCCCGCCAATGCGCCATGTTTGGAATCATCTGGAGCGCGCCGGGGTGAAGGTGGAATTATTCGAGCGTGGCAGCTTGAGTTCCCGTGAACAAGCCGTGGATCAAGCTCTCCAGACCCACATGCTCCGAAAGGCATTGGACTACAATGGAACGCCGGGAATCGCGGTCATGCTGACCGGGGATGGCGCCGGCTTCTTGGATGGGGTTGGCTTTCACGCGGATCTCGAGAGAATGCACAAGAAGGGGTGGGGGGTGGAAGTCCTGGCTTGGGAACGAACCTGCAATCCGCGCCTCAAAGAATGGGCAAACAAAATTGGAGTTTTTGTTCCGCTCGAGAATTTTTACGACGCTATCACGTTTACTGAGGATGACAGCGGGGCGCTTCGACGAGCGAAACCGCTTGATCTATCCAAAAGGAAAACGACCGAGTAAGATCCTATCGGGCGGGTGCCAAGATGAAAGCCGGCGCGGTCATGGCGGCGGGATTTTCTCCTCGCTGTGCCGGCGCCGGGAGAAGCGGCGATAGTGGGTGTAGCCCACCGAGCGGGCCAACGCCACCGCCTGCCCGAAGGCCAGGCCCACTTCCCCCGGCGCGTGCGCATCGGAGCCAAAAGTGATGGGCACCTTTTTTTGCGCGGCCAGTTCCAGCAAGGCGCGGCTGGGATAGATTTCCCGGCAATCCTTGCGCAGGCCCGCCGTGTTGAGTTCGATGGCGATGTCCTTCTTCTTGACGGCATCGAGGAAGCGGCAGTAGAGCGGGGCGCAATCCTGGCGCGGGCGGATGTTGAACTTTTTCGGCAGATCCGCGTGGCCGATGATCTCGAACAGCCCCGATGCCGCCGCCTGGGTCAGCCGCTCGAAGTAAATCGTCCAAACCTCGAACGTATCCGCCTCCTGCCAGCGGGAAAGTTGCTCCGGGTTGTCCACCGCCCACGAATCGGAGACGTAATGGACCGAGCCGATGAAATAGTCCCAGGGATAACGCGCCGCCAGGTCGCGAATCCAATCCTCGTGGCCCGGCAGAAAGTCCACCTCCAGCGCCAGCCTGATTTGGAGGGTGGGATGGTCCTTTTGCGCCTGCCGCACTTTCTCGACGTATTCGCCCAGTTGATCCAGGCGCATGCGCCAGTTGTCAAAATCATCCTGGCGCATGGGCGAATGATCGCTGAAGCCGATCTCGCTCAAACCCACCGCCAGCGCCTGCGCCGCGTATTCCGCTGGCTCCCCTGTGGCGTGCCGGCAAAGCGGGGTGTGAATATGGTAGTCGGGCGGCATGGGGAGCTGAAATTATGAATGATGAATGATGAAAGAAGACGCCGGGCGCATTTTACTTCCTTGGCTCTCGCCTCTTAATCCTAATCTTAATCATAATCCTAATCTCTATTGTGCAGCCGGTAATCGTTCGCGCGGGGTCAACCGTCCAAAGAAAGGTTGCGCACGACCGCGGCGGTGGAGCGGGCCTTGTTCAAGGTGTAAAAGTGCAGGCCCGGCACGCCGGCGCGCAGCAGTTCGGCGCATTGTCGGGTGGCGTATTCGATGCCGAATTCCGCGCAGCCTTCGTCGTCGTCCATGTATTTTTCCAGGCTGGCCAGCAGCGGGGCGGGCAGGGCCGCGCCGCACAGCGCGGTGAAGCGTTTGATTTGGTGCGCGCTGAGGATGGGGATAATGCCCGGGCAGAGCGGCACGGCCACGCCTTTCTTCCACAGGTAATCGCGAAAGCGGAAGAAATCCTCGTTGGCGAAGAAAAGCTGGGTCAAGACGAAATCCGCCCCGCAATCAATCTTGTATTTCAAATGGTCCCAGTCCGCCTCGCGCCCTTCCCGGCAGGCGATGTGGCCCTCGGGAAAGCCGGCCGTGCCAATGCCGAAGCCGCCCATCTCCTTGATGAATTTCACCAGTTGATAGGAAAACTCAAATCCGCCCTCGGTGCGGGTGAATTGGCCGCCGCCGCCCGGCGGATCGCCGCGCAGGGCCAGAATGTTCTTGACGCCCAGGCGCCGGGCCTCCAGCAGCACCGCGCGCAATTCCCCGGCGGTGGCATTGACGCAAGTGAGGTGGCACATGGCGGTCAGGCCGTGTTCGCGCTGGATTCGGTCCACGATCATCAGCGTTTTTTCCCGCGTGCCCCCGCCCGCGCCGTAGGTGACGGAGCAATAATCCGGCTGGAGGGCCTTGAGGGCCGGGAGGGTTTTTTCCAGCAGCGCGCGGTCGCCCTCCTCCGTTTTCGGGGGGAAGAACTCGAAAGAGAGGACCGGCTGGCCGACCGCCGCCTTCCTGGCATGAATGTCGCGGATGAATTCCATCGGGCCGATTATGGGAATTCCCCCCTCCTTTGCGCCAGCGCAAAATTGCAGATCGGCGCGGCGCGGACGCAGGACAAATCTTTGGCTGGCGCCTTCCGCCTCCTAATCTTAATCTTAATCTTAATCTCTTCTCCCTCCTCCGTACGGATTAGGAGCAAGATGGAGATTAAGATTAGGATTAGGAGTAAGATTAAGAAGGGAACCCAAAAATGTGAATGCACCCGATGCCTTCGTTTTCTGCGTTTAAAACTTGAACAAGGCGCGCGCGCAAGGTACTTACTTCGCCATGCGATTTATCGCGACTATTTTTGAAAAATTGCAGCGGCACCCCAAACGGCTGGTGTTCCCGGAAGGAACCGAACCGCGCGTCTTGCAGGCCGCCCGGCAATACTATTCCCTGCGGCTGGGCGCGCCGATTTTGCTGGGGGACCGCACGAAAATCAAGGAGGCGGCGGCGCAGTTGAATGTCTCGCTGGAAGGGGTGCGCATTATCAACCCGGAGCAAAGCGAGGACCTGGAGGCCTTCGTCAAACGCTTCGAGTTCCTGCGGCGCGTCAAGGGCGTGCAGGGCAAAGAGGCGCGGGAGGCCATGCTCAATCCCAATTATTTTGGCGCGATGATGGTGGCCTTGCATCAGGCGGACGGATTTGTTTCCGGGGCCAATCAAAGTTCGGGCAGCGTGCTGCGCCCGCTTTTTCAGATCGTCAAGGTGGCGCCGGAAGTGACGACGGCTTCCAGTTGCATGGTGATGGAGGTGGAGGACACGCGCTTCGGACACGACGGCGTGCTTTTCATGGCCGATTGCGGTGTCATCCCCGAACCGGATGTGGAGCAGCTTTCCGACATCGCCATCTCCACCGCGCAATTGGCCCGGCTGCTCCTGGGGACCCGGCCGCGGGTGGCCTTGTTGTCTTACTCGACCAAAGGCAGCGCGACGCATCCTTCCATTGGGAAAGTGCAGGCGGCCACGGCCCTGGCGCAACAAAAGGCGCGCGCGCTGGAGTTGGACGCGGATTTCGACGGGGAATTGCAGGTGGATGCGGCGCTGGTGCCGGAAATCGCGGCGCGCAAGCTGCCGTCCAGCCAGGTGGCGGGGCGGGCCAATGTGTTGATTTTTCCCGACCTGAACGCGGGGAATATCGGGAGCAAACTGCTGCAACATGTGGCCAAGGCCCATGCCTATGGCCAAATCCTGCTCGGCTTGGATCGTCCGGCCGCCGATGTCTCCCGCGGCTCCAACGCCCATGACGTTCTGGGCGTGGCCGCCATCGTCGGCGTGCAATCCATCCGTTACGAAGTCCTGCATCCCGAACCGGCCCCGGCCGGCTCCAAGAACAAGATCGCCGCATGAACTGTCCAAATCCGGGCGTGGAACGGCGCGAACCCAAGGGAGCCAGGGGCGCATGAACACGACCACTCCGCGCGTTTATGTTGCGGCCACGCGCCAGAATGACGGGAAAACCACTGTCTCCCTGGGCCTGCTCGCGGCCTTGCAGAGCCTTTATCCGCGCATCGGCTACATCAAACCGGTCGGGCAGCGTTTTGTGGAAATTGAGGAGCAGAAGATTGATGAAGACACGGTGCTGATGAATCAGGTCTATCAGCTCAATTGCCCGCTGGTGGATATGAGTCCCATCGCGGTCGAGCCGGATTTCACCCGCAAGTATTTGCAATCCTCCAACAACGAGGCGCTGGTCAAAAGAATCACCAAGGCCTTTGACCGGGTGGCGTGGGAGAAGGACTTTGTCGTCTGCGAAGGCTCGGGCCACGCCGGGGTCGGCTCGGTCTTTGATTTGTCCAATGCCCAGATCGCGAAAATCCTCGGGGCCAAAGTCATAATCATCAGCCAGGGCGGCATCGGCAAGCCGATTGACGAAGTGTATCTCAACCAGGCGGTGTTCGAGCGGGAGGGCGTGGAAATCATCGGGGTCATCTTGAACAAAGTCCTGCCGGAAAAGCTGGAGTTCATCTCCGAGTTCGCGCGGCGCGGCCTCAAACGCAAGGGCCTGGATCTGCTCGGGGTGGTCCCCTACCGCAGCATCCTCTCGCGCCCGACCATGGATTTGATCCGCCAGGAATTGGAGGCGGATTATATGAATGCCGGGGCTCAGATTCAAGAGGTGGTGGACAGCGTGATGGTCGGGGCCATGGCCGTGCAGAATGCCATCCGCCAATTTAAACGCGGCGTTCTCGTCATCACCCCCGGCGACCGGGTGGATATTCTCCTGGCCGCAGCCACTTCGGCCACGGACCCGGACCAGCAACTGGCCGGCGTGGTGCTGACGGGCGAGTTCACCCCCCAGCCGGCCATAGCCAGGATCATCGAGAAGCTGCCCTTCCCCATCCTGCGCGCCTCGCAGGGCGTTTATGAGGTGGCCTCCGCCGTGCATAATCTCATTGTCAAGACGCGGGCGGACGACACGGAAAAAATTTCGGTCATCCGCGACATCATTGCCACTCATGTGGATGTGGACAAAATTTTGGCCGCCCTGTAAAGATCAAGAATATGAATCTGCCCTTTTCCTTGAACCCGGCGCTGGAGAGTTTGCCCGTCTATCAACCCGGCCGCCCGATTGAGGAGGTGGCGCGCGAGCTGGGCCGGCCGGCGCGCAGCATCATCAAGATGGCGTCGAATGAGAATCCGCTTGGCCCTTCCCCGGCCGCGCTGGCGGCGCTCAAAGGCGCGGCCCGGCAGTTGCACCTTTACCCCGACGGCAACGCCTACTATCTGAAACAAAAACTGGCGGCCAAGCTGGCCGTGGACCCGGCTAACCTCATCTTGGGCAACGGTTCCAATGACATCCTGGAATTTCTCGCCCACGCCTTGATGGGGCCGGGCGTGGACGTGGTGATGTCGCAGTATTGTTTTTTGGTATATCCGCTGGTCACCCGACTGCTGGGGTCCAATCCCATCGTGGTGCCGGCCCGCCATTACGGGCATGACCTGCCCGCCATGGGCCGGGCGATCACCCCCCGCACCAAAGTGATTTTCGTGGCCAATCCGAACAATCCCACCGGCACGCTGGCTTCGCCGGAGGAGGTCCGTCAATTGCTCGAGCAAACGCCGCCGGAGGTGGTCATCGTGATGGACCAGGCTTACATCGAGTTCCTGGAAGAGCCGCAGGACTTGCTGCCGCTCGTCCGGCGCGGAGAAAAGCCCAATGTCATTCTGCTGCGCACCTTTTCCAAGATTTACGGCCTGGCCGGCTTGCGCCTGGGCTACGGCATCGCCCACCGCGATTTCGTGGCCGCGCTGGAAAAAATCCGCCAGCCCTTCAACGTCAATTCCCTGGCCCAGGCGGGGGGCCTGGCCGCCCTGGACGACGAGGCCCATACGCAAAAGACCCGGCAAAACAACGCCGAGGGCCGGAAATTCCTGGAGGATGCCTTGCGCGAAATGGGCGTGGAATTTGTGCCCTCCTCGGCCAACTTCATTCTCCTGCGCGTGGGCGAGGCGCGGCGCGTTTTTACGGAATTGCAGGCCCGGGGCATCATCGTTCGTCCGGTGGAGAATTACGGTTTGCCGGAGTGGCTGCGCATTTCCATCGGCACCCCGCCCCAAAACCGCCGTTGTCTCAAGGCCCTGCAAAAAATCCTGCGCAAATAAGCCTGACCGCTTTTCCCGTTTTTGCCTGTCCCGTTTTTGGCTTGCGCAGGTTGTGGCATTTCGCCATGTTCTTGAAAGCTTAATATGAACCAATTCTTCTTCTTCCATATAGGCCAGTTTCGTTTTCCCACTCCCCGGCTGGCGAAGTCCGCGCCCACGCTCCTTGCGCTCCTGTTGATAACCGCCCCCGGCGGCCTGCGGACAGCGCGGGCGGAGGAGACCAACCAGATCGCGCCGGAGTTGCAGGTGGCGGACGGTTTTCAACTTGCCATCCCCAAAGCCGGCTTCGGCCGGGACTACCTGTTCACGGCGTCGCTGATTCCGCAGACGCGGGCGGCCACCAGCACGGGGTTGGCGGGCAAAATCGTGCGGTTTGAATTGTTCCCCGACGGCGTGGACATGTATGAGTCCACCCGGGGGCTGGTGGTGACGGAGGATTTGCCGGCGCGCCGATTGCTGGCCAACTTTGCCATCGTGCGCCAGGACGCCGACCAGGTGGTGATTGATTTCAACAAGGGGATGCACCGGGTGTTCACCCAGACTTGGACGGAAGGCGGCGGGCTGGACATCATGGCGCGTGACCGGGTGCTGGAAGTGCCGGAGAGCCGGGTGTTCGAGATGCGCCAGGAGGAGGGCCGGGTCATCATCCGCCAAAGCGTGCAGTTGCGCAGCCGGCAGCAGGAGGAAGACATTGAAGCGCGTTACGAGGCGCGTTACTTCCTCTCCCCCTACAAGCCGGGCGCGTTTGACGGCAAGGAACCGAGCATCATGGACAATCGCTACGCGCGTTTCTTTGAAACCGAGGGCAGGATCGAGCCGGGCACCGGCCGGGTTTCCGCCCGCATCGCCCGCTTCGATATCAGCCACCCGGTCCTGTTCTACTATTCGGCCAACACGCCGTCCAATTACGTCGAGGCGGTCAAGGACGGCATCCTCTATTGGAACCTGGTCTTCGGCAAACCCATCGTGCAGGCGGGCAAGGCGCCGGAGGGCGTAACCGCGCCCAATGCCAAGTACAATATCATCCAATGGGTGCCGTGGGACAACGCGGGCTTCGCTTACGCCGACGACCTGCTGGATCCCCTCAGCGGCGAGTCCGAGCACGGCCAGGCCTACATCACCAGCGTGTTTGCCTTTCAGGGCCGGGCGTCGGCCCGGGTGCTGCTCCGCACGCTGGAGGAAATGGCCGAGGCGAAAAAGGACGACAAGAAAGGCCCGGCGGAAGTGCGTTTCAAAGTTCCGTTCCTCTCCTCCGCGCCCGCCTGCGAGGTGGATCCGCAGGAATTCGCCCGCCAAATGGCGCATGGCCTGCAGGAAGTCCTGACCAACGACGCCCTCACCGATGAGGCGGTGCTGCGCATCTCGCAGGATTATGTGCGCGAAGTCGTCGCTCATGAGGTCGGCCACGTCCTCGGCCTGCGCCACAACTTTGCCGGCAGCCTGGAGGCCACCCTCAGCCGCAAGGAATTGGATGACTGGTTCAAGGCTTATGTCACCGGCAAACCCACCGACGCCTACACCAACAAGCTCTCCGGCAGTTCGGTCATGGACTATAACATCATGCAGAGCGCCGTGTTCATGGGCTGGCGCATGCGCACGCTCAAGGAGGCGTTGCCGCACGACCGCGCCGCCATCGGCTGGGGCTATTTCAACACGACCGAGGCGCGGGACAAGAAGTTGCTCTTTGCCACCGATGACGACGTGGGGCGCTATGGCGACGTGCGCACGTTCGACTACGGCCCCGACCCGGTGGTCAGCGCTTACTCCGAAATGGCGGAGACAATTGATCTGCTGCCCAACGCCATCATCGAAACGTTCATCCGCGCCCGCGCCCCGCGCAATACCAACGACCGTGTTCCGCTGGAACGGGTCAATTTGAGCGGCGACGCCCGCGCCCGGCAACTGGCCGGCCAGTTCGCAGACTTGCTGATGTGGTTTCGCAAGGACACCCGCTCTTTGCGCATCGAGAACCAGTTCGATTTCGTGGGCGACATGAACCAGAAGGAACGGTATGCCGCCCACTGGAAATATCTCAACACCCAGTTGAGCCAGTTGGGCGGCGTGGATCGCGCCCTCTTTTCCTTCCTGCCCGTGGACTTGAAACTGGACCTGAAACAGGAACCCACTAATGTTCCCGTCGTCCAGCGCCTCAACACCACCAACCTGACCGCCCGGCTGGAAAAACTGCTGGATTCTCCCAATTACAAGACCTTTGTCGGCCTGGACGACAAGAAAACCAACTTCACCAAGGAGGAGCACGACCTGATTGTCCAGCGCGGCAAGAAATTCTTCGAGCAATTGGAGAAGGACTTGGTCAAGCAGGTCTGCCTCAAGCTGGAGGATGCGCCGCGCACCCTCGGCGTGGAAGCCAATGGGGCCGTCGGCGAAGATGACGCGGTCGCCAAACTGGAGCAACGCATCATTGAACTGGCCAAAATTGTCGTCACCGCCAAGGACGAAACTAACCGCATCTCCGGCAAGCTGGACGCGGGCCGGGTCGAGGTCGCGGAATTCAAATACGATCAGGACACCCGGCTGGCCGCCGCCAAGACGCTGAACGAGAAGACCGGCTCCTTCAAAGGCTGGGCCGACGATGCCAAGTCCGACCTGAACGCCGATTTGAAGAAAGACGTGGAAGCGTCGTTGCTCATTGATCATCTGAAAGACTTCAAAGTATCGCAGCTCTCCCGTCCCCTGCGCGAGTGGTATCAGCAGCAGCAGGACATCCTGGCCCTCCTCCCCGCCGCGCCGAAATGAAGGCCAGATTTGATGATTCATGGTAGGGATCCCACGGCCTTGGTTTCCTTGGCCTCGTGATTCCTCAACATCAAAATTGATGTGGACTTTCCATGGAATTTACGGTAGAGTTCTACGAAACGGATGCCGGACGATGTCCGGTGCGCGAGTTCCTTGACGATCTCAAGGCCGGTGATCCGGGTGATTGTGCGGCGGTGCTGGCCGGGTTGGTGAAACTGCGAGACCGGCAGTACCACCGTGAGCCACTTTGCAAGGCGCTCGGCGGCGGCTTGTTTGAACTTCGCCATGTGGGCAAGTTGAACAGCCGCGTGCTGTGGTTTTTTATGAAAGGCCGCCGCATCGTGGCCGTGCATGGCATCCGCAACAAAGGCCAAGCCATTCCGCCGCGCGACCTCGACACCGCGCGTGAACGAAGGCGTGACTGGCTGGAGAGAGTTGAGCGATGAAAAGAACAAATTTTGACCGTTATCTGGCAGAGCAATTACGAGACCCCGCTTTCGCCGCCCGTTTTGAGGCCGCCGGTGAAGCCTGGGAGGTGTCGCTGCAACTCGCCGCTCTTCGTCAAGAGGCCGGATTGTCCCAAAAAGAACTGGCCCGCAAGCTCAAGACCTCGCAGCAGCAAGTCAGCCGGTTGGAATCGCCCGCCTACGAGGGCCACTCCCTCACTATGCTGCGCCGCGTCGCCAAGGTATTAAACGCCCGCGTCCGCGTTAGCATCGAGGCCAATAGAGCGGCGTGAGGCCCTCCTCAAGACATCCCCATCGAACGTTCCTGAAGAAGAATGCGGCGGTCATAGACCGCCGCTACATCGCTTATTGTCACGGCGCGGCTTGGGGGAAGATCTGGTAGAGGATGAGATAGACGGCCACACCGGTAACGGAGACATACATCCACAAAGGCCAGGTCCAACGGGCGATTTTCTTGTGCAAGTCAAATCGCTGTTTCAAGGCGCGATTCAGTGTCATTAGGATCAGCGGGACGATCACCGCGGCTAGAATGGTATGGGTCAGCAGAAGGGTCAGATAGTAGGGACGAAACCAGGCGGGGTTTTGGAATTTGGTGAAGCCGCCCCGGTAGTGATAGGTCAGATAGCAGACGAGGAAAAGGACGGAGGTGGAAAAAGCCGCGATCATGCAAGCGCGATGGGCCGGCACCTGCTTGCGCTTGATGCAGACAAAACCGGCGGCAAGCAGAAGGGCGCTCAATCCGTTGAGCGTGGCGTTGACGGCAGGCAAATCACGCACAGTCATAATTCACGATTCGCTTTTCAGGATCTGGATGGCGGCGAGTATGGCCGGGATGCAGCCGGTTGTTTCACCGTCAAAATAGGCCCGGATGCGGCCCTGTTGATCGAGCAAGACGAGCCGGGTGCTGTGGACGATCAAGTCCACCGGGGTTTCCCGCTCGGCCGGCGGCTTGTCCACCATGCTCAACTTCAACTGGTCCATCGCCAGGTGGCGCATCATTTCCTTGGGGCCGGTCAGAAAGGTCCAGAGTCCGGGGCGGGCGCCGAATCTTTCGCCGTATTTTTTCAGTTCGGCCGGCGTGTCATAAGCGGGATCGCCGGTGAGGGAAACCAGCCGGACCGGCGGACTGGCCGGCAGGGCGGCCTGCAGGCGGGCCATGTTGGCGGTGACGAGGGGACAAGGCCCGGCGCAGCGGGTGAAAATAAGGTCCACCACGCAGATTTGCCCGCGCCAATCGGCCTGGGAAACCAAGCGCCCATCCTGATCGCTCAGGGAAAAGTCGGTGACGGCGCCATAGACCGGAAGCGGCTTGACTTGGGGCGCGGAGACCAGAGACGCGACCATCATGGCGAGCACGATCAGGATCAGACCACCCCAGACGAAGAGCTGGATTTTGAGGCTGGGCTGTGACATGGGGGGAAGGGATGGAGTGGTGGAGTGATGGAGTGTTGGAGTGATGTTGGAAAGGGGAAGCGTCCAATCCTCCATCACTCCGTTGCTGCGGTCTTACTCATACCCGCCACCGGCGCCGGCGCCGGCGCTGGAGTTCTTGGCGAACCATTTGTCGTAGTCCTCCTGGGAAACGACTTTAAGGGTTCCCCTCATGCCGTAGTGGGAAACGCCGCAAAGCTGGGCGCAGTTGATCTGGTAGGTGCCCACCCTCTCGGGCGTGAACCACGCCGGAATGCTCATGCCCGGAATCGCGTCCTGAGTCACGCGCATCGGCTTGATGGAGAAACAGTGAATCACGTCCATGGACGTGATATGGACGACCACCGGTTTATGCACGGGAACGACCAGCTCGTTGGCAACGATGAAGTTGGACTTGTAATTGGGGTCCGCTTTGTCCAGGCCGTAGGGGTCGTCCGCGGAGACAAATTTGGTGTCTTGTTTGGCGAATTCGCCGTTGGCGCCGGGATACCAGCCGTGCCAGTTAAATTGCGCGGCGATGACTTTAATGGTGGTGACGTCGCCCGGCTTATTGCCCTTGGGAAACTGTTCCACGGCATGAGCCCAGAGCGGCAGGGCCAAGCCGATGAGCAGCGCCCCTTCAATCAGGGCCACCAACCCTTCCAGGTAAGTCGAGGAATGGTTCTTGACGCCCGCGTGATCCGCCTGGGGATGGGCGCGGCGATTAAACTTAAAAAGAACCAGGACAAAGTAACAAAGCCACCCCACAAAAAGCAGGAGCATCAAAAGGTGGACGCCAAAAACCAAGTTGTCCACGCCGGCGCCCGTGGCGGAGGCGTCCAGGGGCAAACCCAAATAGCGCTTTAGGCTCAATAAGCTGTTCATCAATTATTCTTGCGTTGGCGCGGGTGATTTTTCCGTTTGTTCCGCCTGCGTCGTGGCCGCGGCTTTGCGCGAAAGGAAAACAAAAAATGAGGCCGCCCCGACCAGCACCGTCCCTATCACCGCCATCAAACTGAAGATGCCGGCATTGAGGCTGCGCGCCATGTTGGAATCCGACTTGCCGAAGCAAGCGGCGCAGGCCATGACGCTGGCGGGCGAGGCGAACGCCGCCAAAACCGCAGCCCAGGCCAGAGATTTGAGTTTTTTCATAGATAGCTGATATGCTTGAGTTTTCGCAACACGGCCCGGCCGTACCAAATCATTCCCGCGCCCGCCAGGAAGGAGGCGATGGCGCCGAATAATTGTCCCGGCTGGCCGCTGGCCCGGTATTCCTGGAGCAGCCATCCGCCAAAGAAAAACGCGAGCAGCACCACGCAAGTCACAAATACAATATGGAATGCCTTCAATGACATAGCACTGCGATCACCGCACCTGTACTATACTCTCATGGTTCATGGAAAGCAAGGTCAAATACATCAGCCCGGTGGCAAAGAAAACGGTGCAGACCAGCACGGCATAGATCAATTTCTTCTCGGAAATGAGGTGCATGAAAAAGCCGGCCACCAGGAAGCCCTTGGTGCAGGCGATGATCAGGGCGGCGACGATGTTGATCTCCCGGCTGCCAAAGTTGATGAAGGCGGCCCAGACGGTCAAGCCGGTGCCGATCATGAGCGCCACGCCGATGATGGCGTAGGTCCGCATGTGCTTTTTGGCCTCGGCGACGGAATGCGCGTCCCCGACGGCGGCGTGTTCCATGGCATGTTCGTGCATATAGGTTCTATAAGAGGTAAAGAACGGGAAAGAGGAAGATCCAAATCAGATCAACAAAGTGCCAGAAAAGGCCGGAAACCTCGACCCGGTTGATGTATCGCTCCGGGTCGGTCCTCCAAACGCCGGCGAGAGGACCCCAGAGGGCGAAAATAACAACGGCCCCGCCAATCACATGCAGGGCGTGCAGGCCGGTCAGCACGAAATAAATGGCCAGGTAGGAGCTGTGCCACGGCCCGTAATTCTCGATCTCCTTGCCTTTGCCGTCCGCGCGATCCTTGATCTTGGCCATGGGTATTTTAAGCTCCTCCAGCTTAACGTCCGCCGCCGGCGGGAGCATCAACTCGGAATGGTTGGTCACCATGCGCGCCGCTTCGAAGGCGAAAAGGTTCGTGTCGGTGTTGGCGCGGTTAATATGCCCGTCGGCAATCATGCCGTTCTTGAGCAGGACCTCGTAGTGGTTGAACTTGTCCCGGTATTCGAAGCTCTTGATGCCAAGAAAGGTCAAGGCGCAAAGGAGGGTGATGCCTTGAAAAACCCGGTAGGCCCGGAAGTTATTCATCTTGAGCGACGCCCAGCCAAAGAGCACGGTGACGCTGGAGAGGATGAGCACGATGGTGTTGACCGCGCCGAGCTTGACGTTGAGCAGATGCAGCGGCCAAGTGCCCGGGTCGGCGTTGACGCGCAGCAGAATATAGGACGAGAACAGGGCGCCGAAGAGCATGACTTCGGAGGCCAGGAACAGCCAGATGCCAACTTTGGCGTTGTAGAGGCCGGTATCCGGCCGGGCTTTAACTGCGTACGGAATTTCCATGGGTCAGCGGTTGCGCCTGGTCCGGCTCGTTTTGGGCGGTGAAATCGCGCGCCTGGCCGGGCACGCTGTACTCATAAGGGCCGCGAAAGACTTCCATCGGCTTGGTGAAATTGCCGTGCGGCGGCGGGGTCGGCGTCTGCCAGTCCAGCGTCGTCGCCTCCCACGGATTGTCCGAGGTCACCTTCTTGCCGTGGTTGATGCTCCAAAAGAAATTGATGATAAACGGAATTTGGGACAATCCCAAACAAACGGCCGCCCAGAGGATCTTGTTGTTGAGGCCGAGGACGAAGTGGCTCAAGCCCGGAATGCCCGGCGAGCCGGCGCTGGCCGGCACTTCCGCGTAAGTCAGGCCGCCGTCGTACATGCGGCGCGACATCCCGGCCATGCCCTGGAAGAACATGGGCAGGAAGATGGCGTTCATGAAAATGAAGGAGAGGCCAAAATGGACTTTGCCCCAAAAATCGCTCATGAACCGCCCGGTGGCCTTGGGATACCAATAGTAGATTCCGGCAAACAGGCCGAAAATAGTCCCCGGCGCCACGATGTAATGGAAATGGGCGATGACGTAATAAGTGTCGTGCAGCGCGATGTCGCTGACGTTGAATCCCAGCGGCAGCCCGGTCAGCCCGCCGATGCCGAACATGGGCAGGAAAGCGAGGGCAAAGAGCATCGGCACGGTGAAGCGGATGGAGGCGCCCCAGAGCGAGATGAGCAAGGAGGTCAGGATGATGACCGAGGGAATGGAGATCATCATCGTCGTCGTCTGGAAAAACGTGGCGATGCGCGTGCCCATGCCTGTCAAATACATATGATGGGCCCAGACAATGAAGGAGAGGAAGCCGATGACCAGCACGGAATAAACCATGGAGCGGTAGCCCCAGATCGGCTTGCGCGTATTGTTGGCGATGATTTCCGTCACGATCCCCATGGCCGGCAAGATCAGCACATAAACCTCCGGGTGGCCCAGGAACCAGAACAGATGCTGCCAGAGCAGCGGGCTGCCGCCGCCGCTGACATGCATCGCCGTCCCGGAAACGACCAGCCCGGTCGGCAGGAAAAAGCTCGTGCCCAGCAGATTGTCCGCCATTTGCAGCACCCCGGCCGCTTCCAGCGGCGGAAAGGCGAGCAGGAGCAAAAAGGCGGTGACGAATTGCGCCCAGACGAAAAACGGCAGCCGCATCCAGTTCAGCCCCTTGACCCGCAACTGAATAATGGTGGTGATGAAATTGACCGCGCCCAGGAGCGAGGAGTTGATCAGGCAAACCATGCCGATCAGCCAAAAGGTCTGCCCGTTGGGACGGTGCAGGTCCCCCACCGTGGCCAGCGGCGAATAGGAGGTCCAGCCCGCCTTGGCCGCCCCGCCGGGGATGAAAAAGCTGGCCAGCATGACCACACCCCCGATGAAATAAAACTGGTAGCTCGCCATGTTGACCCGCGGGAAGGCCATGTCCGGCGCCCCGATTTGCAGCGGGGTGACAAAATTGCCAAAGGCCCCAAAGGCCAGCGGCACCACGGCCAGAAACACCATGATCGTGCCGTGCATCGCCCCGTAGGAATTATACAAATCCGCCCCGATCACGCCCATCGCCCCCGCGCCCTGTTTGGACGCTTCCGCGCTGATCATGTCCGGGCCGTGGATTTTCAGGAGCAGTTTGCCGAGGAGAGGGACCGCCTGGCCCGGATGGGCGATTTGCCAGCGCATCAGCAGCATCAGGCAAAAGCCGAAGAACATGAAGAGCAGGGCGGTGATGCCGTACTGCAGGCCGATGACCTTGTGGTCGGTGGAAAAGATGTATTTCCGCCAAAACCCCAATTCGTCGTGATGCGCCTCGGGCGCGTGTGCTGAGTCCTGCATGATTTGCTTAACCTGCTTCTTCCAAAACAATAACCGCGATATTCAGAATAAACGCGACGGCCCGCTTGCGCAAATAGAAACCACCGGCTGTCAAATGGTATTCTATTTCTTGTTGAGCACTATTAACGCAAGTAATAACGGCAGATAGATGATGGAGGCGTAAAAGAGCCGCCGCGCCCCGGCCACGCTGATCCGCCGCGCAAACGCCCAGGCGCACCACAGCAGGCCAGCCCCCAGCGCCAGCGCCCCCGCCAAATAAACCGGCCCGGCCAGCCCGAACAAAAAGGGGCACAAACTGACCGGCAACAATCCCAGGGTGTGGCTCAGCGCCTGTTTGCCCGTGCGCGCGCCCGACGGGTCCAGCACCGGCAGCATGACAAATCCCGCCCTGGCGTAGTCCTCCCGGTAAATCCAGGCGATGGCCAGAAAATGGGGCAGTTGCCAAAAGAAAAGGATGGCAAAGAGCGCCCAGCCTTCGCCGGAGATTTCTCCCCGCGCCGCCGTCCAGCCCATGAGCGGCGGCAGCGCCCCGGGAATGGCGCCGATGGCGGTGTTCAAGGGGGTGAGGCGCTTGAGCGGCGTATAGACCAACAAATAACTGGCCAGGGTCAACGCTCCCAACCAGGCCGTCAGCAGGTTGACCGCCAGCGCCAGATCGGCCAAGCCCGCCCCCGCGCAAACCCCGCCGATGAGCAGCGCCGCCTCCGGCGTGATGCGCCCGGAGGGCAGCGGACGGTCCCGGGTGCGGCGCATTTTCGCGTCGTAATCCCGTTCCAGCAGTTGGTTCAAGGCGGAGGCGCCCGCCGCCAGCAGGGCGGTGCCGAGCATGGTGTGGAGCAGCAGGCCGCGGGCCATCGGCCCGCGCCCGCCCGCGTAAAAACCGACAAAGGTGGTCAACAATACCAAAGTCGTCAGGCGCATCTTGAACAATTCGCCCAGGACGGCCCAGGCGGATTGGTCCGCCGCGCGGGATTGCTCCAGCGCGGGCGCGACGGCCAGGGTTTGAACGGCTGCTTTCATCAACGGATAATTCCACTGCTAATTCAACTGCCAGCGATTCACTATACACGAAGAAGGCCCGGATGTCAGATTATTTTTTTGGGGCGCAGGACAAAAATCTTCACTTTCATGGTAGGGCAGAGCTGCCGCTCTGCCCTGAACTCTTGGGCGGCGCAGCAGCGCCGCCCTACCGAAGACGCGAAGATTTTTGTCATGCGCCCCATTTCTTTTGGCGCCACGTTTAATGGTTGCCAAGTCCTCTGGCAACTGATAGCGTCGCGCCCACAATTCACCATGAAAATTGAAACCTTCAAGGAAGTTAAAGACATTCGTTACGAGGGGCCGAAATCGAAAAACCCGCTGGCCTTCAAGCATTACAACCCGGCCGAATTGGTCGAAGGCAAGGCCATGCGCGATCACCTGCGCTTTTCCGTCGTTTATTGGCACACTTTCCGCGGCACCGGGGCGGATCCGTTCGGCGTGGGCACGGCGCTGCGGCCCTGGGACGATGGCTCGAACTCCGTTGCGAACGCCCAAAACCGGGCCAGGGTGGCCATGGAGTTCATCGGGAAACTGGGCGCGCCGTTCTATGCCTTCCATGATCGCGACATTGCGCCGGAAGGAAACGATCTCGCGGAGACCAACCGCAATCTGGACGCGGTCGTGCCGGTGCTGAAAGAGGAACAGAAACGCACCGGCATCAAACTGCTCTGGGGCACGGCGAATCTGTTTTCCCATCCGCGTTACATGAGCGGCGCCGGGACCAGTCCCAACGCCGAGGTCTTTGCTTTTGCCGCCGCGCAGGTGAAGAAGGCGCTGGAAGTGACGCACGAATTGCAGGGCGAAGGCTACGTGTTCTGGGGCGGGCGCGAAGGGTATTCCACACTGCTCAACACGGACATGAAGCGGGAATTGGAGCACATGGCCAAATTGTTGCACCTGGCCGTGGATTACAAGAAGGAGATCGGTTTCAAAGGACAGTTTTACATCGAGCCAAAGCCGAAGGAACCGACCAAGCATCAATACGATTTCGACGCCGCCGCCTGCCTGAATTTCCTGCGCGAGTACGATTTGCTGCCGCATTTGAAGCTCAATATCGAAACCAACCACGCCACCCTGGCGGGCCACACCATGCAGCACGAACTGGAGGTGGCGGGGGCGGCGGGCCGGCTCGGCTCGATTGACGCCAACACCGGCGACGAGCTCCTCGGCTGGGACACGGACCAGTTTCCGACGAGCATATATCTGACCACTTATGTGATGCTCACGCTTTTGAAATATGGCGGACTGAAGACCGGCGGCCTGAACTTCGACGCGAAAGTGCGCCGGGAAAGCTTCGAGCCGATGGACCTTTTCTATGCGCACGCTGGCGGCATGGACGCCTTCGCGCGCGGGCTGAAAATTGCGGCCGCGATCCGCAAAGACGGAAGGCTGGCGGAGTTTGTCAAGCAGCGTTACGCCTCGTGGGATTCGGGAATCGGCGCGAAAATCGAGTCCGGCAAGGCCAGCATGAAGGACCTGGAGGCTTATATCCTCAAGAAGGGCGAGGCCGCCCCCAACCGCAGCGGCCGGCAGGAGTTCCTGGAAAATCTCATCAACGAATTCATTTGAGTTTCGGTTGAAGTAAAGCGCCATTTCTGCAGGTTTCCCTGATTGAAAGGAAGGGAAGATTGCTCCATTGAGAAATGCCTCGGTCTTTGATGGCAGGGCGAGACTCCGTCGAGCCGATACTCGATTTCTTGGGAAAAAGTCACGGCTCGACAGAGTCTCGCCCTGCCTTTCCCCCTAGTGATGGAGGCCCTGCCCCCTTGAGCAGCAAATCAGCCTTGCTCGGCCTTCTTGCTTTTGCCTTCCGGCTTTTCTGACTTCTCCGCCCTCTCGTGCTTCTCGAGTTTCTCCGCTTTCTCCGCTTTCTCCGGCTTCTCGGGCTTTTCCGCCCTGGGCGCGCGCGGTTTCTTTTCGGGACGGGCGCCCGTCCCGGCGGATTCAGGGGCGGCGGTTTCATCGCGGCGGGCGGTTTCGGCGCGGCGATGACCGCGGGATTCCGTGCGGGCGCGCGATTCCCTGCCTTCGGCAGGCGGGGCCTGGGGCGCGGGCGCGGCCAGCGGGGTGGTGCTTTCCACGCGCACTTTCAAGGGCGCGGTCACTTGCGCATGGAGGCGAAGCTCGACGGTGTGTTCGCCCAAAGTCTTGATGGGGTGCTCCAGATAGATCTTCCTTTTTTCCAGCACGATGTCGAACTGGGTCTTCAACTGGTCGGCAATCATCCCCGCCGTGATGGCGCCAAACATCTTGCCGTCCTCGCCGGTCTTGACCGCGATGACGGCAATGAGGTTGGACACGCTCTTGGACAGCTCGGACATGGTGCTGAATTCATGGGCCTCGCGTTCGTTGCGCCGTTGCTTGAGGGATTCAATGCGTTTCTTGTTGGTGGAACTGAGCGGGACGGCCAAGCCCTGGGGAAACAAGTAATTGCGGGCGTAGCCGGCGGCGACTCTGACCTGGTCGGATTCGCCGCCCAGGCCAACAATGTTCTGAATGAGGATAACTTCGGTTTTTGCCATAAGATGATCAGGGGTTGCGGGCCGGAAAGAGGGGAAACAACCCGTGGTTCCGGGGAAATGGGTTAAAATGGAACGTCGTCTTCTTCGGGCGGCGCTTCGCCGTTCTCCGGGGGGCCGGCGGCGGCGGCGGCGGCGGGTTTGGCCGGGGCGGCAGGGCGGCGGGCCGGTTCGCCGGACGGGACTGCGCCTGCGCCTGCGCCTGCGCCGCCCTCGGGGCCTTTGGAATCAATGAAGGAAAAAGACTCCAACCTGACTTTGAGTTTGGATCTTTTTTCGTGGGTGGTTTTGTCTTCCCAAGTGTCCTGTTGGAGTCGGCCCTCCACCAAAATCGGCTTGCCTTTGCGAAAGTACTGGGCGATCACTTCAGCCTGGCGGTCCCAGGCGTCAACATCCACAAAGGTCACTTCCTCCTTGCTTTCGCCGGATTCGCTTTTCCAAGTGCGGTTGATGGCCATGCCAAACTTCACCAAGGCGGTGCCCTTGGGAGTGTAACGCAGTTCCGGGTCCCGGGTCAGATTGCCGGCGAGGATGACTTTGTTGAAATTGGCCATAAGCAGGTTAAATCGGGTTAGACGGCGACGGGCAGGGCCGGGGGCTTGGGGGCGGCGGCCCGGGTGAAGAGGACGCGAAAAACCTCTTCGTTGTTGACGAAGCGGTGGCGGAGTTTGGCCACGGCGGCGGGTTCGCTCTCGAACAAGATGTTGACGTAGTAGCCGGAGCCGTGCTTGCGGTCGGCGACGCGGGCGAAGGTTTTTTTGTCCATTTTTTGAATGGTTTCAACCTTGCCGCCCGCGGCGGCGATTTCGGCGGAGATTTTATCAATGGTTTCCTTGAGCGCTTCTTCCCGGGCGGCGCTGTTTAAGATGAACAATCCTTCGTAATGTTTCACGGTTTTCCTTTTGGCAGCGGGGCCGGCGCGGCCCCGTTATATCGGTTCATTGCTTCTTTTATTCCCGCGCTCAACCAGCATTCCACCTGCCGGCCGGCGCGATTCAATACTTCCGCCACGGCCGGGCGTTCGGCGGCGGCAAACTGGCCCAGCACATAATGGCTGATCTGCCGGCCATCGTCTTCCCGGCGCCCGATCCCCAGGCGCAACCGCGGATACTCCCGCGTCCCCAACTGCTGCTCCACCGATTCCAATCCATGATGTCCGCCGCTGCTGCCTTCGGCCCGCAGGCGAATCTGTCCCAGCGGCAAATCCGCGTCATCCACCACGACGAGCAAGCGGGCGGACGGCAGGCGGTAAAATCCGCGCAAGGCGGCCACCGCCTCGCCGCTGGCGTTCATGAACGTCTGCGGCTGGCACAAAATGATCCGCTTTTCCTCCAGTTCAAGCCGTGCCAGGCGCGAACTGAACCTCTTCTCCCGCACCCACGGCGCCCGCCAGCGGGACGCCAGTTGTTCCACCAGCATAAACCCGATGTTATGCCGGGTGCCGGCGTATTCCCGTCCGGGATTGCCCAATCCCGCGATAAGATATAAATTGTCCATGCGGCGCGCGCTTCCTGCCTGGCAACCCCGGCCCGGGGTGTTGCGCCACCAGTAAGACTATTTTCTTCTCTCGGTTTATGGCGGCGGTCATCGGCCGCCGCTACAAGGGTTGCGCCAGCAATAAAATTATTTCTTTCTCTCGGGCTTCCCCAACTTCCTCTCGGGCTTTTCCACGGCGGGGGGAGCGGCTTTCTCGCCCGGCTTGACGGCAACCTTCTCTCCCGGTTTGGCCGCAACTTTCTCGCCCGGCTTGACGGCAACCTTCTCTCCCGGTTTGGCGGCGGCCTTGTCCTCCGGCTTCTCGGCGGGGCCCGGTTTGGCTTCCTCTTCGACGCCCTCTTCCTTCTTCTCCTTGATCATCTCGACTTCGCCCACGGGGGCGGTGGCGGCTTCGAGGGCGGCGGCTTCCTCGGCCTCGGAGATCGGCGCGGCGACGGACAGGACGGAAATATGTTTGTCGCCCAGGATTTCAACGCCCGGCGGAGCTTGGATGTCGCCGATGTGAATGGCCTGTCCGATTTCCAGATGGCTGACATCCACCACCAGGCTCTCCGGCAAATCTTTGGGCAGGGCGCGGACTTTCAATTTGAACAAGACGTGTTCGAGGGTGCCGCCGCCCGTTTTCACGCCCACGGCTTCGCCCACACTGTCCACGGGGACGGTCAGGGTGACTTTCTCGTTCTCGGCGACTTCGTGCAAATCAATGTGGAGCACCTGGTTGGAGAGGACGTGGTGCTGGATTTCCTGGATGATGGCCAGGCGGTTGGGCTTGGCGTCGCCCTGCACCGTGAGGTTGAGCAGGACGTTTTCCGAGGCGGCCCCGTGGACGGCATCCCGGATGTCCTGAAGATTGATTTCAAGGTTTTGGGGCTGGGCCAGTTTCCCGTAAATGACGGCGGGGACGCGCCCGGAGGCGCGCAGCGCTTTGGAACCAGCGCGCCGGCCCAAAGTCCGCGGAAAGGCCTTTAAAGCAACAGATTTCATTTGTTCAACATTCTATACTCGTGGGCCGGCCAGCGCCAGCTTAACCTAACTGGTGCGGCCGCCCTTAAATTCAAACAAGGAAGTGACCGAGGAATTACAATTAATTCGCTTGATCGCTTCCCCCAGCAACCCGGCGACGGACAGGGTGGTGATTTTCAACCCGTCAATCACAGGGCGCAGGACGGTATCAGTCGTGACCAATTCGTCAATGCAAGATTTTCGGAGCCTGGCCACGCCGATTTCGTTCAAGATGGCGTGGGAGACGCAGGCGATGATTTTTTTGGCCCCTTTGCGCTTGAGCAGGGTGGCGGCGTTGACCAGCGTTCCGGCGGTTTCCGTCAGGTCGTCCACCAGGAGAACGTTGCGGCCGCGGATTTCGCCGATGACGGCCAGGGCTTCGGTTTCCGAGGCGTTTTTGCGGCGTTTGGCCACAATGGCCAGCCCGGCCTCCAGGACTTGGGAATAGGCATGGGCCATTTTCAGGCCGCCCACATCCGGGCTGACGACCACCAGGTCAGGGATGCGCAGCGTTTTGAGATATTCATACATGACCGGCGCGGCATAAAGATGATCCACCGGGATGTCGAAAAAGCCCTGGATTTGCTGGGCGTGCAGGTCCATGGTGAGGATGCGGCTGGCCCCGGCGGCCACCAGGAGATTGGCGACGAGCTTGGCGGTGATGGGCACGCGGGGCTGGTCCTTGCGGTCCTGCCGGGCGTAACCATAAAAGGGGAGAACGGCGGTGATGCGCGAGGCGCTGGCCCGGCGCACCGCGTCCATCATGATGAACAACTCCATCAAGTAGTGGTTGGTGGGCGGGCTGGTGGATTGGACAATGAAGACATCCTCGCCGCGGATGTTTTCCTCGATTTTGACGAACGTCTCGCCATCGGGGAAGGCGCTGACGGTGCATTTGCCCAACTCCATGCCGATGGAGGCGGTGATGCTCTTGGCGAGCGGAATATTGGACGTGCCGCAAAAAATTTTCACAGATTTGGCTTTGCTCAAAAAAACAAAACCACCGCTCTGGTGGCTTCAGTGTCACGGCAATGTAACAAGCGCCCGGCCCCATGCAAGCACGAAAGAGAGAACCCTTGAAAAAAGAACGAAAAGGCGATATAATTGTCCAGATTCGCCGCGGTTATTCGTCGGATCTTTGTAACTGCCCATACCATTATGCTCACAAGAATTCTTATTGTTCTGGCAGTCCTTGTCCTGTTGTTCATCGTGGCCGTCGCGTTGCGGCCTTCCACATTCCGCATCGCGCGCTCGGCCACCATCGCCGCCCCCCCGGAGGCGGTTTTTATGCAAGTGGACGATCTGCGCCGGTTCCAGGAATGGTCCCCCTGGGCGAAACTGGATCCCGGGTGCAAAATCACCTTCGACGGGCCGGCGGCCGGAGCCGGCGCCGCGTTTAGCTGGTCCGGCAACAAGAGGGTCGGCGAAGGCCGCATGACTCTGACCGGGAGCCGTCCGCCGGAATTCATCGTGTTCGAGATTGAATTCCTCAAGCCCTTCAAGGCGACCAACACGGCGGAGTTCACCTTCAAACCCGGCGGCGGCCAAACGGTGGTCTCCTGGTCCATGTCGGGCAAATGCAACTTCATGGCCAAGGCCTTCGGTCTGTTCATGAACTGCGACAAGATGGCCGGCGGCGATCTTGAAAAGGGCCTGGCGGCGATGAAGTCGCTGGCAGAGGAGGCCACGAAAACGGCGCCAGCTCAATCCCGCCTGGCCTGCAGTGAGCCGCGCTGAAATCAACCACGAGGAACCGCGCGGGTGAAAGGCACGGCTCCCGATGGCCCGGGACTGCCCGCCGTGGTGCGCGCACCGAGTGCGCGCCCTGCCACCCAAGACTGACGTATTACTTTTTATGCGGGTCGAACGCATTCGAATTCAAGGTGCTGGGGTTGGCCTTGGGTAATGTGATGACTCAAAATGCCTTTGGCAAAATAACTTGATTAGGGTTGATTAGCCTTGATGGCTGCCTCTGCACCAGCGGGAGGCGACGCGGCGGAAGGATTCGATTCGAGCCGCAGGCTCGACGCTACAACGCCGGGCTGGGCAGGTTCGGCAGGCTGGACGGGGAATTGGCGACGGTCATAGACCGCCGCTACAACGTCTGGGTGGGCGGGTTTGGCAGGGTGGACGGGGTGGACGTGCTGGACGGGGTGGACGGTCCCGGGTCCGCGATGGACTCGGGCAGGGCGGCGCCTGGCTGGTTTCCTGGAACGGCGGCGCGCCTTTTTGCGCGGTTGGGCGGCCTGGTCTTTGCTTTCGGATTTGGCAAGGCAGGCGTCTATTTCCTCGATCATTTCCGCCGCAGCCTGGACTGGGGAGGGCTTGACCGGGGGGTTTTTGGTCAGTTCTTGAATGTCGCGGCGCAACTCGGGCACGGAGAGAGAGGCCAGAACTTTGCTTTGAAAATGGGCCGGGCCGGGGCAGTTCTCGATTTCCTCGAGGAGGTCCACCGCCAGGCGGGCGGCTTTGCCGCCGCCGAATTGGGCCAGGCGCTCCCCCTTTTTCAAGGCGCCCCAGACGGGGGCGGCCAGGGCTTCGCGTTGCCGGCGTTTGAGGGCGTCGGCGCGATCGGAATCCATTTGTTCCCGGACGCGCTCCCAGCGCTCGGTTTCGATTTTGAGGCGGGCGGCATTTTGGTCGCTGCGGCGGAGTTTGACGACGGCCTGGCAGGTGCGGCCCAGGGAGCGGAGCTGGCGCAGGGATTTATCGTCCAGCTCCAGTCCTTGTCTGGCGAGGATGGCGCCGTAACGGAAGGCGACGGCGCCGGCCAGGTGATCGGTGAAGGAAAGGCCCGGGACGGCGGTTTGCAGTTCCTGCCGGTTGGCGGCCAGTTCCCGGGCATGGGCGAGGATGTCCTGGTAGACGAGCCACTCTTCGAAGCCGCCCTGGCGCCAGTCGGAGAGATTTTGTTCATTGATGGGGCGTCCGTCGCAGTAATGGGCGAGGACGGCCTTGACCTCCGGCAATGAGTTGAGCCAGCGGACGATTTGTTTGCCTGCGGCGCCGTCCTGGAGGCGGGTGTTGAGTTGAGCGCGGACCGCCCCGGGGAGGCGGGCAATTTTACCGATGCGAGCCATATCTGTTGTCTCCTTTGTTTCCATGTTGCCGGTTTGCGTTGCGAAGGTTTATGGAATTGACCTTCGTGAGGAGAGTAACATAGTGTCTATGGCCTGTCCAGAAAAACTTTTGGGAAAGTTGGGGGTGAAAACAAAGCGAGGATGGAGGATGGCGGATGGCTTGGTAACCTTCGATCAGTGTGAAATGACGGCTCAGGCGAAATTGATGTTGCCGTTCCAACCCGATTCCCCGGCGGAATCCAAGAGGCGGACCAGAGCCGCCCGCTCCAAGGCCCTGGACTTGCGGCGGATGAGGATAATGATGCCGCGGTGCGCGACGCGGCTGGCGGCAGCGAGAAAATCATCGCGATGGCAGGTGATCAGCACGCAACCACGCTCGCCCGCCAGCCGCAGCACCTCGTCATCGCGGGCGGTGACGCGCAGCACTTCACGCAGCTTGACGACCACATGGCCCAGCCCGGACATTTCGCAGTCTGGTAGGGCGAAGCTGCTGCTTCGCCCTGATTCAGGGCGGCCCGGCAGCGCCGCCCTGCCATTCAGGGTGTGGCAACTTCCGGCGGAGATATGAAATATCCGGGCTGGAGCCTCGGGCGAGAAGGCGGCGTCATGCGGCACGTCGTGGTCGAGCAGGAACTTCACGATGTGGGCGCGGACATCTGGCGGGCTACTAGTAGGTCAATCTCGCCGCGGTGGTCCTCGTAGTACGCCAGGCACTCATACACTTGGGCGCGGCTAATGTTGGGGAAGCAGCGAATGACAACGCTGTCCACGGTTTCACCATTCTGGAGGAGGCTGATGACATCGTGGACACCGACGCGCGTGCCCTCGATGATGGCGTGGCCGCCGCGCACGCCCGGCTGGCGCGTGATGTAGCGGTAACCGACACTGGCAGGGTTTCCGTTCATGGTTTCAAATCTGGCTCAAGCCAGTTGCTTAAGCGAGACTTTGATCTCTACAAGGAACCGTGAAGGGCCAGCGGATGGGCGAGGGATTGAACAGGCGTCCGGTCAATCCCGTCAAACCAGTCTGAACGAGTCGCCTGTCACCTTTTGGCCCCGCGCGGTGTTTTATATTAGAGAAACGGCCATCGCGGCTATGGACGACTGGCAACTGCTCAACGACTACGCCACGCGGAATTCCGAAGAGGCTTTCCGCGCGCTGGCGGATCGTTACGCGGGCATGGTCTATCACGCCGCCCTCCGCCCGACCGCCAATCCCCATACAGCGGAGGAAATCACCCAGGCTGTCTTCATCGCCCTGGCGCAAAAGGCCGGCAAAATCCCCAAACAAACCATCCTCCACGGCTGGCTTTTCCGCGCCACCCGTTTTGCCGTCCTGAACCGCTTGCGCGATGACGAATGCCGCCGCCGCCACGAACAGGAGGCTCTGGCCATGCAAAACCAAATCCAAACCACCGAACCGGATCCCGTTTGGGAACAAATCGCGGGCCTGCTCGACGCCGCCCTCGAGCTGCTGCCGAAGTCCGACCGCGAGATCGTGATGATTCGCTATTTCGGCGGCAAATCGCACAAGGAGGCCGCCCAGGCGCTGGGGGTGAGCGAGGACACCGCGAAAAAACGCGTTTCGCGCGCGCTGGAAAGATTGCGCGCCATTTTTGCCCGGCGCGGCTTCACCGTGCCTTCCGCCGCGCTGGCCGCCGCGCTGGCGGCCAACAGCGCCCAGGCCGCGCCGCCCGGATTGTCCTCCGCCATCGCCGCCGCCGCCGTGGCCAAGGCGCCCGCCGCCTCCGGCGCGGTCGCGCTGGCCAAGACCGTGCTCAAGATCATGGCCTGGGCCAAGGCGAAGACCGCGGCGGCCGTGGCGGTGGGCGTGGTCTTCGCCGCCGGGACAACGACGGTCACGGTGCAACAGATTCACCGGCACAGTGTCTCTTTTTGGGAGGACCCGAATTTCACGCCCGCCACCTTGCAAGAGGCCCCGCCCCAGGTGAGCATTGTCCCGGCAAAATTCCCCTCCGTCGGCAGGGCCATTGTCACCGACATCAATTCCGACACCAACACAGTGGACCGGGCGCAACTGATGGGACTGGGCGTTGACCTGGATGGGATGCTGCAATTCGCCCACCACGGAGCGGGCCTCAAACACATCGGGGCGGAGATTTTGCCATCCGACCGGTACGACTTTATCGCCAATCTGGCCAGCGGTTCGCGGGCGGCGCTGGCGGAATTGGTCCGGAAGAAGTTCGGCTACGTCGCGAAACGAGAAACCCGGCAGTTAAACGATGCCCTAGACATTACGGTGGATCACTCCCATGCCCCGGGCATGACCCCGGCGGCGGCCAACTTGGGCACGAGGAACGCCGGCCTGCGCGATGGCAAGCGATTCCTCCAAAACGTGACCGCATCGGACTTGGCCAGCTTCCTGGAAGCGGCCCTCGATGTCCCGGTCTTCGATCAAACCGGGTTGACTAACAGTTACGATTTCCAGTTCTCGCTGCTTGCCCAACCCGGGGACAATCACGACAGCCGGATTGAATGGGCCAAAAAGGTCCTGCTGCAGGAACTGGGGCTTAAACTGATTTCCAGCCCTGGTCCGCACGAATCGCTGGTATTTGAAAAGGCGAACTGAGAACAACCATAAAGAAGGACCCGCAAATGACTGTAAATTGGACTACCCCTAAAATCGTTGTGCTCGTCGTTGCGACGAGCGTGTTGACTGCCGTATGCAATCAGCTCTTGCTCAGGCACACTCCGCTCGCCTCGGGCGGATTCATGGCCCGGCAAGGCCAAGCCATGATGGGCCGGCAGGCAACTGCGGGGATGCGGGGAATGACGCTGCGCCAATATCCGCCGACGGACCCGCAAGCCCTGGCCGATCTGGAAAACAAGGTCAAGGATCGCCAAGTCACCAAGGAGACCACCAACGAAATCACCATCAGTCTGCAACCACGCATCAACTGCAAGCTGACGGATGCCCTGGCCGACCAACCCGGTGAGAAGGACCACACTCTCGAGGCCCTCCCCCCCGGCGTCCATATCTATGGCGGAGTGCCCTTTGACGTGCAAGGGCTCATTCAACTCAACGGCCCGTCCGTCCAACTTGGGACTAAGCTTTGGCCGTTGGAAGTCACGAACATCGCCATTGGCCATCCCTTCACCAAGCTGCACTTGTTGCAGGGCGCCTTCAATATCGTGGCGCCGCAAGCTCATCTCACCTATGCCAAGTTGATCCTGCACTATGCTGACGGTTCGCAGGAGGAATTGGCGCTGGCTGGCGGCACACAAGCCCTTCGCTGCGTGGACGGGCAGATTCCACAGGAGCTTGACATGCTTCCGGCGCCGCAAACCGAACTGGCCTGGGTTGGGACCAATCCCTACCTCAAGAAAAACAACGCCGGCGCGTCGCTCCACCTTTATCGCACCACCTTTGACAACCCCAAACCCGGCACGCCGGTGGCGTCCGCGGATTACCTTTCCACCATGGTCAATCCAGGGCCGTTCCTGGCGGGGCTGACCATCGAGTAACACGACCGGCCAAGCCTATGAATATGACGACTCCAAAAATCGTTGCGCTGGTCGTTGCGACCAGTGTGTTGACTTGCGTTTTCAACGATCTCAGGCTGAGGCGGACTTTGATCGTTTCGGGCGGATTCCTGGATCAGCAGGGCCAAGCCATGATGGGACAGCAAGGCCCGATGACCGGAGGGCTGCCGCAGTTTGCCCCGCCGGACCCGCAAGCCCTGGCCGATCTGGATAACAAGGTCAAGGAGCGTCAAGGCGCAAAGGAGACCACCAATGAAATCACCATCAATCTGAAGCCTTATGTCAACTGCAAACTGACCGATCCTCTGGCCGACGAACCCACCCAGAAAGATCACACCCTGGCCGAGCTTCCGGCGGGCCTGCATACTTACGGCGGGGTGCCTTTCGACGTGCCAGGCCTCATTCAACTCAACGGCCCGTCCGTCCAACTTGGGACTAAACTCTGGCCGTTGGAGGTCACGAACATCGTCATTGGCCATCCTTTCAAGAAGCTGCACCTGTTGCATGGCGCATTCCATATAGACGGTCCGGGGGCTCATCTTACCTTTGCCAAGTTGATCCTGCATTATGCCGACGGCACGCGGGAGGAACTGGAACTGGTCGGCGGCACGCACGCCCTGCGCTGCACCAGCCAGTCGGTCCCTCCCATGCTGCACCTGCTGCAGGAGCCGCAAACCGAGCTGGGCTGGCTGGGCACCAATCCTTACCTCAAGAAGAACAACCCCGGCGCGTCGTTGCACCTGTATCGCACCACCCTGGACAACCCCAAGCCCGGCACGCCGGTCACGGCCATGGATTACCTTTCCACCATGGTCAATCCGGGGCCGTTCATGGCGGGACTAACCATCGAATAGCGTGCAGAACAAAAATCTTCGCGTCGCCGGTAGGGCGGCGCTGCTGCGCCGCCCAGGAATTCAGGGCAGAGCGGCAGCTCTGCCCTGCCTGGAGGGTGTAGATTTTCATCCTGCGCCATCGAATAACGCCAGGCACTTTGGTCGTGCAAGTGCGAACTGGATGTGATATGACTTGAATACCCGAGAGAACATGACAAGCGATGTTTCTTCCCAACCGCGCCGGCGGCCCGCCGGATTTACGCTGATGGAATTGCTGGTCGTGATCACGGTCATCGGCATTTTGGCCTCGTTGCTCCTGCCGGTCTTGAGCCGGGCCAAACTCCGGGCCTACGATACCCAGTGCAAATCCAATCTTCACCAATGGTCCATCGCCTGGACCAGTTACGTGGAGGACAACAATAATTCCTTCAGCACCGGCACCACCGTCACTTGGGCCAGGGGGGAATGGCTGGTGGCCCTGGCAAAATACTACGGGAAAAAACCGGACTTGCTCTTCTGTCCCAGGGCGACCCTGCGCCGCGGTCCCGGGCTCTATGAGACGCAAGTGCCGCTGAACAGCCCCCAGGCTGTGGAGTGGGGCGGCCCCACCACCGCCTGGGCCTCCGCCATTCCCGATCCTGCTAATCCGGCGCTGCCGCTCCTCAGCAGCTACGGCCTGAACATCTGGGTCTATAATCCCCCGGGCAATGTCTCGAACATCCAGGGCCGGCCCGCCGCCTGGAATTGGCGAAAGTTCGATGTGCCCCAACCGGCCAACACGCCGCTATTCCTGGACTCGATGTGGCGGGGAGGGGGTCCCAATTATACCGATCCGCCGCCCGCATTCAACGGGGAATGGCTTGGGGCCGGGGCGGAGATGCATCATTTTGCCATCGCCCGGCACGACCAGGGCGTGAACCTGCTTTTCTTTGACGGCTCGGTTCGCTATGCCCGGGCCAAAGCCTTGTGGAACTTTTATTGGCACAACCAATATGACGTCACTTACGCCGCCCAGCACATCCAGTTCCCCGCCTGGATGAATTGACGGGAGCGGCGCGAGCTATGCACCTGGGGGAAAAGGAGGGTTTTTGAACAGGAAACAGGTAACAGAGTTTCTCTTCTTCCGTTCTCTACCTTCTTCCCCGCCGTCACTGACGCATAACCGGGTGTGAGACAAGATTCTTCTTTTGGCAGGGGCGTCCCGCCGGGACGCCCGGACGCCTCGGCGAGGCGTCCCTACCATGTGTACGAAGAATTTTGTCTCGCACCCCGCATAACACTTTTCCGACGTTTTGCGTTGACGGAATGGGCAAGTTGTGTCGAGATGAACGACGCGAGTTTAAACGCGGTGTTACCGGGTCGAATCATGTCCACAATTTCGCGAAAAGCGCCGGCCGGCGGCGGTTCGGGCAGTACGACGAAATACGACGCCCACCACCGTGTGCTGGCCGAAACCTACGGCGCGCAGGCCGGCCTGCGCCGCGAATTGGCCGACTCCAAAGCCGCCGTGGCCGAGCGCGCGGAAATCCTCAACATTTTCGCCGACTGCAACGACGCGCAGCGCGCCTGGCTCCTGCTGGAGGATTATTTTGAAAAGCTTTCCCTGTCGCGCAAGGATTTCGCCAGCCACGATTGGTGGCCGCGCGTTTTATCGGCCAGGGGCAAGAAGCGCCTTGAAGAAACCGCCATCCTGTTTCTGCGCTCCAACCGTCCGCTTCCCACCGAGTTGCTCTCGCACGCCAACCCGGCCCGTTTTGCGGAAATCGAGCAAACGGAAAAAGAACAGCGCCTGGTGCAGCGCCTGGAACACTGGCTCTTTCCCAGCGCGCCCACCCATCTGGATTCCCCGCGCGCCAGCCTGCGCGTCGCCTGCGAGGCCCGGCCGGTGGCGGAAGACTCCGCGCTGCATGGCTTGACGGTTTCTTTTCACATCTTGCGCCAGCGCACGGGGGAAAAGGTCAAAACGCTGGGCGAAGTGGTGGACTTGACCGCCCGCGCCACGCACGAACAGGAACTGTTCACCTTTGGCGATTGGGAATTCATCCAATGGCTGGCGGAAAGCCACGCCGACCCGGAGGGCCTGTGGAGCGCCATGATCTTGACCGGGCTGGAATTGCTGCAATGGCTGGTGCAATGGGGCGACAAATCCCGGCTCCTCCTCGGCCCGGCCGGCGAGCCGATCGTCTTTCGCGGCGATTTGGCGGAGTTGAAGCCGCGCCTGGAAGAGGTGAAGGGCCATCTTTCTTTCACGCATCATCTGGCGCTGCCTTCCGGCCGGTCGCATGCCTTGAGCGAAGTGCGGTTCTTTTCCGGGCGGCCTTCCCTGGCACTGGTGGAAAACACGTTTTATTTGCTGCGCAGCGCGCCGCCGGACGACCTGCTCGATTCCTGGGCCAAACAACAGGCCCTTCCTGTTGACAAACTGAGCCGCCGCCTGCTCACGCAACTGCGCAAAACCCAGTCGGGCAACGGCCCCGGCTGGGAACAATTGTGCGAGGTGCAGAAGGCCGTCCCGCGCTTCACTTTCGAATTGACGGAAGACGTGGTGCGCGTGCGGCTCCTGGCCAAAAGCGAGAGCGACCAAAGCCTTTGGCATTGGAACAACAGCGAATGGCGCGCGGACGGCCCGCTGCCGCTGCCCCCCAGCCGGCCCACCATCCTGGACGACCCCCGGCTGGACAGCGCCGTGCAGTGGTTGCGCCGGCTGGACTGGTTCACCCCGGAACCGGGCCTCTGGCACGGGGATGCCAATGAGAACTTCCTCGCCTCCCTGGCCGCCATCTGGCCGGACCGGCCGGCCGAGGCCGAATACCTGGGCAACGCCGCCTTTCACCGGCTCTTTCTGGCCCCGCGTCCGTTGCGGCCGCGCGTCCTGGTCAAAGGCAGCGGCATTGATTGGTTTTCCGTTTCCGCGGAATGGGAGGCGGAAGGACTCAAATTGACCCCCGCCGACTTGCAGCGCCTTCAATCCGCCACCGGCCGCTTCATCAAACTGCCCGACGCCGGCTGGCTGGAACTGGACGCGGCGGCGGTTCAAGCGGCGCACGAAGCGATGGCGGACCTGGGCGTGGAGGGACTCATCCCCGTGGACCAGCGTCTCAGCCTGGCGCAGGCCGCCCATTTGGACGAAGCGGGTCTGCAAAAATTCGGCGACACGCCGCAGGCCAGGAAGTTGCGGGAAAGCCTGGCCGAATTTCGCGGCGTTCCCGCCACGCCGCTGCCGGAGGGCATCCAGGCGGAATTGCGTCCCTACCAGCGGGCGGGATTTGATTTTCTCTGCCATCTCAGCCGGCATCAGTTGGGCGGAATTCTGGCCGACGACATGGGCCTGGGAAAAACGCTGCAAACGCTGGTCTGGCTGGCCTGGCTGCGGGCCGGCGCCGGGCAGCAAAAACCCGCCCTGGTGATCTGCCCGGCATCGGTGCTGCACAACTGGCGGCGCGAAGCCAACCGCTTCACCCCCGCCCTGAAAGTGCTGGTGCTGGAAAGCGGCGCGGCCCGCCACAACCTGCGCAAACAGATTCCCGCCTTCGATTTGATCGTGACCAATTACGCCCTGCTGCGCCGGGATCTGGAGGCCCTGCAAAAATTCGCCTTCCGCGCCATCATTTTGGACGAGGCCCAATTCATCAAAAACCCCGACGCGCAAGTCAGCCAGTCCGTCAAACAATTGCGCGCCGACCAGCGCCTGGCCCTGACCGGCACCCCGCTGGAGAACCGGCTGCTGGATCTGTGGAGCATTGTGGATTTTGTCCAGCCCTCCTACCTGGGCAGCCAGCAAAAATTCCGGGAAAAATACGAGCCGCGCGGCGAAAATGCCGCCGACGAACAGCGCATCGCCCGCCGCCGCCTCTCCTCCAAGTTGCGCCCCCTCCTCCTGCGCCGCCTCAAGATGGAAGTGGCCGACGACCTCCCCGACCGCATCGAGCAGCGCCGGGACTGCGAGATGGGCGAAGCGCAGCGGAAACTGTACCTGGCCGAACTGCGCCGCAGCCGCGAGCAGGTGATGAGCACGGTGGCCGAACGGGGCCTGAACCGAAGCACCATCCACGTTTTGGCGGCCCTGACCCGGCTGCGCCAGATTTGCTGCCATCCGCAGCTTGTCAATAATGATTCCCCCTCCGGCAAAACCGACACTCTCTTTGAATTGCTCGACCCGCTGCTGGCCGGCAACGAAAAGGTCCTCGTGTTCAGTCAATTTGTGCGCATGCTGCGCATTCTCCAAACCGAGTGCGCCGCCCGCCAAATCCGCACGCATATTCTGACCGGCGAAACCAAGGACCGCCAGCAGGTGACCGAGGCCTTTCAGAACGATCCCGGCGGCGGCGTGTTTCTCCTCAGCCTGCGCGCCGCCGGGACGGGCCTGAACCTGACCACCGCCAGCAACGTGGTTCTCTACGATCCGTGGTGGAACCCGGCGGTGGAAGCGCAGGCCATTGACCGGACCCACCGCATCGGCCAGTTGCGCACCGTCAACGCCTTCCGCCTCATCGCCCCCGGCACGGTGGAGGAGAAGATCTGGGAATTGCAGCAGCGCAAAGCCCAGACCATCGCCGACGTGCTGGGCGAACAAGGCTTCGCCACCAACCTCACTCCGTCCGACCTGCAATATCTCTTCGCCGAGGATTGAGGAATTACTTCTGACTCCAGGGCGGGTGACTTCGATCACTCGGACACCAGCTTCCACTCGGCTTGCAAGCCGCGCCGCTGAATCCAGTCTTGCAAAGCTGCCTGGTCGAGTTGTTCACCGGACACCGCGAGCATGGAGCGCAGATCGCGCAAGTGCTTTTCGGAACCGCCTTCGCGGTAGTATTCCAGTTTGCGGACGATGACATATTCCGGAGGGGCGAGCGCGACGGTTTCTCCCTCAAACCGGACCCGGCGCTGGAAGCGAAATGCCCAGGCTTCCAACTCGTCCCGCCCAGTCAGGTATAAATCCGCCTTGAAGCCGGTGGGCAGATGGAGGATGTTGAAATGGCCGCGAGCTTCACGCCGCGCCTCGGCGGCAATAATCTCCGGGGGAGGCACGTAAAAGTCGCTCGACGGAAAGATCTCGGCCAGTCTGGCAATATCCTTGTCATTCAGGAAAACAACCAGATCCACATCGAGGGTCAAACGGGGTTCACCGTAATAAATGGCCGCTACACTGCCCGTCACAATATAGCGGAAGCCCGCCTGCTGGAGCGGGCGCACGAATAAGAGGATGAGTTCAATTTCGGGCACTGGAGAAAATGCGCCGCACCTCGGCTTCCACCTGGCTTTCCGGCCAGTCGGGATGCCGGGCGCGCAGGCCGGCCGCCTTCATTTTGCGCGCCGACCAATAAAGACGCTCGGCCACGCGCAGCCGTTCCTGGCCGGACATGGCGCGAAGGACGTTCAATTGTTCCGAACCGGTCTGTTCATCCAGCAGCATGAGATAACCATGCGCCTCCGGGGCCATTCGCGCAAGCAGAACGTCAAGAAGGAATCATCCGTCCGCGTTGGTTGAAAATCGTCCGTTCAATGGACGATTTTCAACCGTTCTCACCGCCACCAGCATCGAATGACTCTTCGCCGAGGATTGAGGAAAGCCCGCGTTAAAACAACCGGTCAACTCTCTGTGGGCAAGGAAGGGAGGGCGGGCAGTCCTCCCCATGAACCTCCCCATCGAAGAAGGAGCCTCCTCTCCCCGACCCTCTCCTCCACAAGTGTCTGGAGGAGAGGGAGATGGAAGGATGGGCACCGGTTCATGGGTTCAATGCGCGATCGCTTTCGGGGAAAACTCTGCCCGCCGCGGCGCGCACGGAGTGCGCGCCCTGCCACGCAAGACTCACGCCGCACCCCCAAAACAAATTGACCCTGCGCTAAATATCTGCGAGGTTTGGGACATGGGCAAAGTCATCGTCAAGATCAAACTCACGAATCTGAAGGACGCTTTCCTCAAAACGGCCGGCGCGCGCAAGGCGAAACCGCGTGAAGTGGAAGTCGAGGCGCTGGTGGACACTGGCGCGACCCGCCTGTATCTGAAGCCCAGCGTCATCCGCGCCCTCGGTTTGGAGAAGGTGCAAAGTGTCATTTCCCAAACGAGCAACGGCCCCGCGAATCGCTCGGTGTATGAACCGGTTCGGCTTGAAGTCCGGGGCCGCTACGGGAACTTCGATGTGGTTGAGGTGCCGGAGAAGGTGCCCAATCTTCTGGGGCAAGTGCCGCTGGAAGTGCTTGATTTCGTGGTGGATTCGCGCGGCCAAAATTTGGTGCCCAATCCCGCCCACGGCGGAGAACAGATGACGGAGGAGTATTCCGAGGCATGACGTCTTGGCGGAGGATTGAGAAAGTCCCTTCTTCCACTGTAGGGCGAGACTCCGTCGAGCCGTGACTTTTTTTCATTTCAGGCCGAGGGAGGCCCTCTATCGTCTAACAATTTACACAGCCAGCCGCGCCCCTTTCTTCGCAATCGGTCACCCCGCCGCCGCCGGCACCGGGGCGTTGCGCTTGGCCATGACGGCGTCCACTATTTTTTGGGCGAGTTCCGGCTTGTCCACCAGGGCCTGGCGGGCGGCGTCCTTGCCCTGGCCGATGAGTTCGCCGTTGAATTGGAGCCAGGCGCCCTTTTTCTCGACCACGCCGTGGGCCAGCCCCACGTCCAGGATGTTGCCCTCCTTGTTGATGCCGTGGTTGTAGAGGATTTCAAACTCGGCCTCGGCAAAGGGCGGCGCCACCTTATTCTTGACAATCTTCACCTTCACGGCGTTGCCCACGGCCGCGCCGGCGGCGTCCTTGAGGGTGTCGCGCCGCCGGATGTCAATGCGGATGCTGGCGTAAAACTTGAGGGCCTTGCCGCCGGGCGTGGTTTCGGGATTGCCGAACATGACGCCGACTTTCTCGCGCAATTGGTTGGTGAAGACGCAGGTGGTCTTGGATTTGGCCAGGACGGCGGTGAGCTTGCGCAGGGCCTGGCTCATGAGGCGGGCCTGCATGCCCATGGTCGCCATGCCCATCTCGCCTTCCAGTTCCGCCTTGGGCACGAGCGCGGCCACTGAGTCAATCACAATAACATCGAGGGCGTTGGAGCGGGCCAGGGTTTCGCAGATGCTCAGGGCTTCCTCCCCGCTGTCGGGCTGGGAAACGAGAAGCTCGTCGAGGTTGACGCCGAGTTTTTTGGCGTAGCCCGGATCGAGGGCGTGCTCGGCATCAATGAACGCGGCCAATCCGCCGGCCTTTTGCGCGTTGGCGATGACGTGGAGCATGAGGGTCGTCTTGCCCGACGATTCCGGGCCAAAGATCTCCACCACCCGCCCGCGCGGCACGCCGCCCACCCCCAGCGCCAGGTCCACGGAGAGCGCGCCGGTGGGAATGAAGCCGATCCCCACCTTGGCCCGCGCGTCGCCCAGGCGCATGATGCTGCCATCGCCGTAGGTCTTGGTGATGCTGGAAATGGCGGCGTCCAAATCGCGCTGGCGGCCGGCGGAGATTTTGGAATCGGCGGGCTTGTCGGGGGCTTTGTCGGCGGTTTTTTCCGTTTTGGGGGCCATAGGGTTGTCGGGTTATTACGTTTAAAATCTCGTCAAATTGTCTTTCGGATTTTTGGGCGGCGCGGCAGCGCCGCCCTGCCGAATATTTCCAATATGTTTGGCTCGATTTAAAGTTATTGGTTCCGGGGTAGAAATTGCACCGGGCGGGCGGCGTTAGTCAATGTCGGCCTCGCTTTCATTTTCCAGCCCGCCAAAATCGCGGCAAAGCCCATGTTGAGAGGAGGCGGCAAAATCGAGCAGAGTCCGGGCGTGGGCGCTGGTGAAGTTTTTTTGGGCGTCGGCCAGGGCGTCGGAGAATTTTCCGCGCCGGCGAAACAGTTGATGATACAGTTTTTTCAATTCCAGGCGCTCGGCGGAGGTGAAGCCGGCGCGGCGCAGGCCGATGATGTTCAAGCCGGCCAGGCGGTTGGCCCCGCGGGCGATGGCAAAGGGCGGCAGGTCCTTGCTGATTTTCGCCCCGCCTTGCATGAGGGCCAGCGTGCCGACGCGGGTGAACTGATGGACCAGGCAGTTGCCGGAAATAAAGGCGCGGTCGCCGACCTCGGCGTGTCCGGCCAGGAGGGCGCCATTGGCCAGAATGACGTGGTTGCCGAGGCGGACGTTGTGGGCGACATGGGAGTTGACCATGAGAAAATTGTGCGAGCCGATAACGGTGGCTTGATCGGCGCTGGCGGAACGGTGCGCGGTGCAGCCTTCCCGGAAAAGATTATGGCCGCCGATTTCCAGGCGGGCCGGCTCGTCCTTGTACTTTACGTCCTGGGGCGCCTCGCCGATGACGCAGCCGGCGTAAAAGCGATTCCCCCCTCCGATGGTGGTGTGGCCGGTGAGGTAGACATAAGGCCCGATGCGGCAGTCCGGGCCGATCGAAACATCCCCGTCAATCACCGTGTATGGGCCAACCTCGACGCTCGAATCCAGTTGCGCCCCGGGGTGGACGATGGCGGTGGGATGAATCATGGGGTGGTGGCGGCAAAGACGCCGGAATGCTTCACGGATGACGGAGACGCAAATAGAAGCCGCCCGCCGCTGGAGTTATGGCGGCGCTCTTGATGGCGCCGTTGTCAATAATGGTCCCGGGAAAACTGAGCCAATTGGTTGTGGTCAGATTCGTGTTCTGCTGGAGAACAAACCCGGCGGAAAGCGACGGCCACGAAACGATGGCGCCCGCACCCGACCCTGTGATGGTGAGCCACGGGGAAACGAGGGTGGTATCGAAGTCAAATACCGTGCCGCCGCCAAAGACGCCGCCTTCGCTGGCCGTGCCAAACAGCAGATTGCCGGACAAAATCAAGCTGGCATAAGGACTGCCGCCATCGGTGGCAGAGTTAAAATTGTGGATATTCTCAAAGCCGTTCCCGCTGGCGCTGATTTCAAATAGGGTGCCGCCAGCCCAAAAGCCGCCGGCGCTGGTGGTTCCAAAGAGCCCGTTGCCGGACAACACCAGGGTGGCATCCGGGTTGGCCCCGTCCGCGTTGGTGGCGGTGTCTGGATCCGTCGCCGAAAAATCCCACAGCACACTGAACCCGCCGCCGTTGGCGCCGAGGGCGAAGACCGTCCCACGGCCCGCCGTGCCGCCGCTTTCGGCTGCCCCGAACAGCGTGGCGCCGGATAAAACCAGACCCGCGTAGGGATTGGCCCCATCGGTGTTCGTCCCGGTGTCCGGGTCGGTCGCCGAAAAAGTTTTGAGAACGGTGAATCCGCCGCCGTTGGTGCCGAGCCTGAAGACCGTGCCGTTGCCATTGCTGCCGCCGTTATACGTCGTGCCGAAGAGGTTCGTGCCGGCCAACACCAAGCCTGCCTCCGGGTTGGCTCCATCCGCATTGGTCCAGAGGCCATCGGCATTGGTTTCGCCGGCGGAAAAACTCCACAACACCATGAAGCCACTGCCGTTGGTGTTGATGGTAAACACTGTGCCGGCGCCCGCCGCGCCGCCGGTATAGGTGGTTCCGAACAGCGCGCCGCCAGACAAGACCAGACCCGCCTCCGGATCAACCCCATCGGTATTGGTCAGCAATCCGAGAGAATTGGTCTCCGCAGCCGTAAAATCCCACAGCACACTCAATCCGCTGCCGTTGGTGCCGATGGAGAACACCGTCCCATTGGCCGCGGCGCCGCCGGCGGTGGCCGTGCCGAATAACGTGCCGCCGGACAAGACCAAATTTCCCTGCGGATTTGCGCCGACGCCGTTCGTGCCGGTGTCCGGGTCGGTCGCTGGAAAATTTGTCAGCACCGTGAAGGCCGTACCGTTGGTATTCGCTTGGAAAACGATGCCGTTGCTTGAGCTGCCGCCTGCAAAGGTCATTCCGTAAATCGTATTGCCGTCCAGCACCAAGCCGCTCAGAGGATCCACTCCGTCGGCGCTGTCAAAGATATAAAAGTTGGTGAATCCGGTTCGGTTCGTGTTGACGGAAAAAGCCGTGCCGGTTCCCCAATTGCCGCCGGCGCTGGCGGTTCCGAACAGAGTGGCGCCGGACAACACCAAACCCGCGCTGGGATTCGCGCCATCGTCGCCCGTGTTGAAACTATAAAGATTGGTGAACCTGCCGCCACCGGCGATCAGCGTGAACACGCTGCCATTGCCCCATGCGCCGCCCCCATAAGCGGTCCCGAACAAGAAATTTCCAAACAATACCAGGGTGCCATCCGGGAAGGCCCCGTCCGCGTTTGTCCAGACGCTATCGGCATTATAGTTACCGGCTGAAAAATCGCTCAGCACAGTGAACCCGGCGCCGTTGGTGCCAATAGAGAAGACCGTCCCATTGCCGTAGTTGCCGCCTTCCTCGGCTGCTCCGTAGAGCGTCGTGCCGGATAGAATGAGACCCGCGTAGGGATTGGCGCCATCGCTGTTTTCCGAGTAGGAGTTGACCGCGGAAAAAGTCTTGAGAACGGCGAATCCGGCGCCATTGGTGCCGAGCTTGAAGACCGTGCCGCTGCCATTGCTGCCGCCGTAATAGGTCGTTCCAAAAAGGTTCGTGCCGGCCAAGGCCAAGCCCGCCGCGGGATCGGCTCCGTCCGCATTGGTCCAGACGCTATCGGCATTATAGTTGCCGGCGGAAAGGTTCCGCAACACCGTGAATCCGCCGCCGTTGGTGCCGAGCCTGAAGACCGTGCCGTTGCCATTGCTGCCGCCGTAATAGGTCGCTCCGAAAAGGTTCGCGCCGGCCAACGCCAAGCCCGCCACGGGGTTGGCTCCGTCCGCATTGGTCCAGATGTCATCAGCATTGGTTTCGACGGCTGAAAAACTCCACAACACGTTGAAGCCAGTGCCGTTGGTGTTGATGGTAAATACGGTGCCGACGCCCGCCCCGCCGCCGCCATAGCTGGTTCCGAACAGCGCGCCGCCGGATAAAACCAAGCCCGAATAGGGATTGGCTCCGTCAAGGCCGCCGGTAAAATTGTAAAGGTTGGTGAACCCGGTGCCATCGGGCTTGACCTTGAACACGGCGCCATACTCTCCACTGCCGCCTTGGAACGCTGTCCCGTACAAGGTTCCATCCGGCCCTTGCAAGAGGGGAGCAATGGGAAATTCGGCGGGAAGCGCGAAACTGTGCAGAACAGAAATGGTCTGCGCGTCGAGCTTGGCGGGACCAACCGCCACCAGCCAAAACAAGCCAAGCAACACCGCCGGGAGTTTAATCTTCACCGGACTCTTTTACCTCTGATTCACGCCTGGGTCAACCCAACGTTCAGAGCAGGATGCCGGCGAGCAGCTTACGGCAGGGGAAAAACGCGAGGCGGAAGGACTGGTGGAGTTGGCGGACTTGTTGTCGCTGCTCCGGCTGCGAGCGGAGCGAACTGACGGCAGCCCGGCTTAAAGCCCATGGCGGATTTTCAGTGGCACGGGGCCAATTGCACGCGGGGTTTGATGCCCAGGTCCTCGGCGATGCGGCTCATGATGAGGCCCAGGTTCCGCGCTGTGGGGTTGCCATTGCGATGGAGCATCCGGTGGAGGCTCTTTTCACCCAAGCCAGTTTGACGCGCCAGTTCCTTGAAAGTGATTTCGGCGTGAACCAGATCGCGCAGCCGGGACAGCGCCCCCGCTGTGTCGCCTTCCAACAGCATTTCAATCGCACCCGCGTAGAATAGCTCGGCAAATTCGCGGTCACGTTTGAGCCTCGCAATAATGGTCTCTCTGTAATCTCGTGTTGTTATCATTTCATTTCGACGCCATTCATCATTCTGCATCGCCTGGCCAGCTTAACCGTTGCTTTGAAAAAGCTGGGCCATTTTTTGCCGCACCTCTTCGCTCATCTTGATCAGCGGGGGCCACTCGCGCGGGAAGCCTTCGCCGGGCAACTTGCGGGTGGCGTCCAGGCCCATCTTGGAGCCGACGGCGAATTGGCTGGTGGCGTGGTCGAGCGCGTCGGCGGGGCCTCGGGTGAAAAGGGCGTCGCGCTGCGGGTCGGTGTTGGCGCAAAGGCGGAACAGGACCTCGCTGGTGTTGTGGACATTGACATCCCCGTCCACCACCACGATGTATTTGGAGAACATCATCTGCCCCATGCCCCAGAGGCCGTGCATGATTTTGTAAGCCTGCATCGGGTAGGTTTTCTTGATGCTGACAAAGACCAGGTTGTGGAAGACCCCTTCCGCCGGCAAGGCCAAATCCACCAGTTCGGGAAAAGTCATTTTGAAAATGGGCAGGAACAATCGCACGCTGGCGCTGCCGATGTAAAAATCCTCCATCGGCGGCATGCCCACGATGGTCGCCGGATAAACCGCGTCACGGCGGTGGGTGATGGCGGTGAGGTGAAAGGCCGGATACAAATCGGCCGGGGAATAATAACCGGTATGATCGCCAAACGGCCCTTCCGCGCGCAACGGCTCGGCCGGATCAATGTAACCTTCCAGGACCACCTCGGCGCCGGCGGGCACTTCCAGATCGTTGGTCAGGCATTTGACCAGCTCGACCGATTTTTTTCGCAGCCAGCCGGCCAGGACGAATTCGTCCAACCCGTCCGGCAGCGGCGCGGTCGCGGCGAAAGTGAAGACCGGATCGCCGCCCAAAAAAACGCTGACCGGCATTCGTTGGCCGGTTTCGCAGTAGCGTTGGCCGTGGCGCGCCGCCACCTTGTGCAACTGCCAGTGCATACCGGTGGTCTGGCCGTCAAAAACCTGCATGCGGTACATGCCGACATTGCGCTCGCCGGTGTCCGGGTCCCGCGTCACCACGCAGGGCAGGGTGATGAAACGACCGGCATCCAGCGGCCAGCATTTGAGAATCGGGAGGTCGAGCAACGTCGGGCAACGGGAGCGGCGGTCTGTGACCGCCGCTGTTTTCTCCCCGTCCCCGAACCGCCTTACCACCTCTTGACACGCGCCGCCGGACACCGTTTTTGGTTTGGCATGGCGCAGTTCCAGGGCAGTGCCGAGCAGTTTGATCACTTCGCCAAAACTGGCGGGCGGCCTGGCCTTCATCAGCGAAGCCATTTCCGCCGCCATGTCTTCGACCGCCGCCGCGCCCAAGCCCAGGGCCATGCGTTTCTGCGAGCCGAGGGTGTTGATGGCGAGGGGAAAGGGCGAAGGCCCGCCCTCGATGGTTGGTTTCTCGAAGAGCAGCGCCTTGCCGCCGCCGGGCGATTTCATTTCCCGATCCGCCAGTTCGGTGATCTCCAACTCCGTGGCGACGGGCTGGCTGACGCGTTTGAGTTCGCCCGCTTTTTCCAGCGCCTGCAAAAACCCGCGAAATGAGTCGTAGGCCATGGGATCATTTGCTCCCCGGCTTGACGGCGGGGATGCCGGCCAGGTCGGACGGCAATTGGTCCGCCTCGAACGCCTCGACCTTGAGCGAAATCAGACTGAAGGCCGGCACGCCAAAACTGACCGCGCCATTGGAACGGTCCACAATCATGGCCACGCCCACGGCCGCGCCGCGGTGGGCGCGGACGATGTCGAGCGTTTCCTGAACCCGCCCCCCCTGGGTGACGACATCCTCGACCACGAGCATTTTTTCACCGGGAGCGATGACAAATCCGCGGCGCACAACCAGTTTGCCATCGTCATTTTTCTCCGCGAAAATAAACCGCGCGCCAAGCTGCCGGGCCACTTCCTGTCCGATGACCAATCCGCCCATCGCCGGAGAAATGACCGTGGCCGCGCCGAGCGGGCGCACCCTGGCGGCGAGGGCGGCGCCCAATTTCTCCACGACGGGCATCTGCTGCAAGGCCAGGGCGCATTGGAAGAACTGGCGGCTGTGCAAACCGCTGCGCAAAATGAAATGGCCTTCCAGCAACGCGCCGGTCTGGCGAAAAACCTGCAACGCTTCGTCCATCGTCATGCCTCAATTTAGAAGCGGAGGGTTCAAAGTGGAAAGCGCAAAATGGACAGATTTCCTGGCGCAGAGAACTCCCCAATAAGTTTGAAAAAGAATACACCCACATTGAAGTC
>Ga0326728_10001497_pt1 | contig 82118 bp, 80 predicted proteins | sample MB3enrmetagenome_FD_207602 | JGI IMG/M metagenome (GOLD analysis project Ga0326728, IMG submission 207602) | Lab enriched peat soil microbial communities from McLean, Ithaca, NY, United States - MB31MN | ecosystem: Environmental > Terrestrial > Soil > Wetlands > Peat | place: USA: New York...
GCTCCGCTTCGCTCCGGCCTTGACAGGGCCGCTCCACGGCCAAGGAATCTCTACCTGAGAAAGAAAAGCAGAAAAATGTAGGTTATGATTTCATACACCGAACTGGACGAAGAATGGGGTCAGGTCACGGCCATGTCCCTATTATGAAAGATCGCTTGCCGGGGCGGCTACTCTTCGCAGCATAAATGATCGCAGTGGCTGCCCACCCCGGCGAAGCTGATGCCAGCCAGGATCAGCACAAAATGTGTCCGAGATCAGCAGGTTTGTGATCGTCAATATCTTTCCGGTATGGAACTATATCGACATGGCGACATTCAACAAAGAGCTGCGTTCAACGTGGATTTCTCATTCGGAAAGAGCGCCGGTAAGGTTGGCAGGTTCTTCGAGAATGTCGAGCAAGGCTTGCGCGCAGTAGACGCGGTCGCGTTTGGCCTCTGTCGCCTGCTTTACAATTCCGATTCGCTCCAGACGCTCGATTGCGCGCTGTGCGGTCGTAAAGGCAACGCCCAACTCACCGGCAATGCCGGTGGCGGTGATGAACGGATTGGCCGCTAGCAGATCCACAATCCGCAGCGGAGTATTGGTGGACTCGCCAGCCACCTGCCGTTGCCACTGGGCAAGAATCACGTTGATGCGGGTCGCCCGGCTCAGAGCATCCTGTGAGGTGCGGGCGACACCGAGCAGAAAGTATTCCAGCCAGTCGTTCCACTCTCCGCGCTCACTCACCCCGCGCAGTCCCTCGTAGTAGTCGCGCCGAGTTGCCTCGAAGAAGGCCGACAGGTAGAGCAGGGGAGCCGGAAGAATCTTTTGCTCGATCAGGAACAGAGCAATCAACAGTCGGCCAACGCGGCCATTACCATCCAGAAAGGGATGCACGGCCTCGAATTGGTAGTGGGCCAGGGCGATGGTCACCAGTGGCGGCAGCTCGGATGCGTAGAGAAACTTCTCCCAGGCAGCGAGACACGGCTCAATCTCACCGGGCGGCGGCGGGATGAATGAGGCCGTGGCCAGCGTGCTCCCCGGCTTGCCAATCCAGTTCTGTGATCTGCGGAATTCGCCTGGAGTTGCCTGGTCTCCTCTCACGTCCGCCATGAGCTTGCCGTGCAGCTCCCGGATGAGCCGGACGCACAGAGGGAGCTTGTGAAGCTGGGCGATTCCATGCTCCAGCGCAACAATATAGTTTCCGACTTCGCGCAAATCTTCCGGGCTGCGATCAACGACAGCCCCGGCTTCCGCAGCCAACAGTTCGCCCAAAGTGGCCTGTGTGCCTTCGATCCGGCTCGACAGAACGGCCTCACGGCGGATGAATGGACGAATCAGAATATGAGGGTTGGGCAGCCGTCCGCCTTCTCCAGCAAGTCTCCCGATAAGGCGATCCGCATCGGAGAGCGAGCGGACGAGACGAGGCGTCCAATCGAAGACTGGAGGCAAGGCCGCAGGGACAAACGCACTGTAGGTGCCCTGGGAGACCTTCTGGCCCGGTATCGCTTTGCGTTGGCTCATTGGTTTCACAGACGCTAATAGCGTCTTACCTCTATTAGCGTTATACATGATAAACGAAAATAGAGCGCCAGCTTATTTGCGTGGATGATAATCGAGATGCACCTGATTCTCATGTTGATCGGTCAGCAAAGGCATGATTTCTTGGCGTGGAATTGTTCCGTTGGAAGGAACAATTTGTGCTTACAATGAAATCTCGGAGCCATGGAATGTGGACCTGAGCACAATCTAGGCACAAACTTGGCATAATCTGGGCACAACTTGGGAATAATCTGGGCACAATCTGGGCACAACAGCCTCTGCCCTTATCGTGCCTATGCCAACTAGACAAAAAGTTGGGGAAATCGAATACCTCTTCCGTGGTCTGGGCAGAGGTCGCCCCTGAAATGACGGTCAAAACCATGGGAACGTTAAGGACACAATAACGGTTACCATGTGTTCCTCAGGGCGCTAAGAGTGGCCATCCATTGCCCCTGTTATCAATAAGTTACGAGTTGTCGATTCACTGTCACGGCAGAGGTCGCGGGTTCGAGCCCCGTCGTCCCCGCCATAAGCCCAATGGATGCGAGGGTTTATGGCAAACGAAAAGTGACAGATAAAATTCCATGGTACTCAACGGTACGGAACTTCTAAAACCGTACCGAACTCAAGACAACAACATCTCAACCTGCCTCAGACTCGCACTACGCTTGTCTGCGGAGACCGCTTGCGTGTAGAGGTCCATCGTGGTGCGTGAATTTGCGTGCCGGATCTTGTGCAGCCTTGGCATCCACTCCCAAGCTGCGGAGGTTGGTTGTCAAGCTGTGCCGAAAGCTGTGCCAGCCGATTCGTTCTTGTACATTAACAGGTTCATGCAACGGGACCGGCTCGCGGCTTGCTTCCATCATGACCATCGCACGCTCACCCAAGGGAATTTCCCTCAATAGCGTCTGAAACTCCAGGCGTGAGCACATCAGGTTCACGCAACCGCTTTGCAGAGCGGTGTACCTTACTAAACGGTTGAATGAAATCCACTCGTGCCGGATTCCGTGACTGTAGATCGCAGACATGATGTTGCGGAGTTTCGTCTTGGTAGCCGGGGCCAGTTCTTAAGCCCTTGAGAATATCTTCCGTGACATCGAGTAATTATCCACAGTCATCCACGCAAATCTTTCTTAACGGGAAGGCTTGCGTTTCTGTTTTCTCTGATCTACAGCATAATAGGTTTAATTTCGAGCTACCGCTTCATGTGTCACCTCCGCAGTCGTGGACCAGCCTCCTCAGTCGATGAGTCTTGGAAACCACTATCAGACCAGAAGACAGAAAAGCCCGCACTCCCTGGAGCGCGGGCTTTCTGGCCTTTTTTAAAGGTTCTATGGTTGGAGGATGTTTCCCATTGGGCTCGGGCACGTCTGCGGCGCTTGCAGCGTGTGCGCTCCGGCTTCGGCGGCGCGCAGCACGTCGTTGGGTGCGATGCCCAGCACCAGCGTTGCCGCCACTGCCAGTAGCAATCCTGCGCCCACAGCTACGCCAACCTGGGGAACCGCAATGCGACTGTCGTCTTCCGGCTTCTGTGCGGCAACCAGCAGCAGGCGTAAATAGTACCCCGCTGCCACTCCGGAGTTTAGCAGGCCGATGATGGCCAACCAGATTGCGCCTCCGCCCACCGCGGTGCTGAAGGCGTAGAACTTGCCGAAGAAGCCGCCGGTGAAAGGAATGCCCACCAACGATACCAGGAAGAAGATCAGCAATCCACCCAGCAAAGGCGAGCGGTAAATGAGGCCGCGGAAGTCGTCGATCATGACCCGCTTGTCTTCGTAGCCGCCCACCAATGTAACCACGGCGAAGACGCCCACATTCATTGCCGCATAGGCCGCGATGTAGAAGCTGGCCGCGGTAATGCCGCTGGTACCCAGGCCGGCAAACGCCGTCAGCAGATAACCGGCATGAGCGATGGACGAGTAGGCCAACATGCGCTTGACATTTTTCTGTCTGAGCGCGGCCAGGTTGCCCACCGTCATCGACAGTACGGCAACCACCCACAGCAGCGGCGCCCACAGCGCGTGCAGCGAGGGGAAAATCTCGTGGACCACCCGCAGCAGTAGCGCAAAGGCCGCGGCCTTGGGCGCGGTCGACATCAAGGCGACCACTGGCGAGGGCGAGCCCTCGTACACATCCGGCGTCCACACCTGGAAAGGCGCGGCGGAGACCTTGAAGAGAATTCCCACCAGCATCAATCCCAGCGCGGCCACCACCAGCAAATGATTGGGCGCGGTGGCAACCTTGGCTGCGATCTCGTAGATCTGCGTGGTGCCGGTCGCGCCGAAGAGCAGAGCCACGCCATAAAGCAGGAAGGAGGTGGCAAACGACCCCAGCAGAAAATACTTGATCGCCGCCTCGGGCCCGCGCGGCGTCTCTTTGCGATAGCAGGCCAGAATGTAGGTGGCGATGGACGAAATCTCCAGTGCGATGAAGACCAGAAGTAGCTCGACTGCGCCGGTCAGCAAACACATGCCCACCGCGCCAAAGACGATCAGCGCATAGTACTCGCCCTGATGATGGCTGTTCTCTGGCAGTGTGTCCAATGACAGCAGCAGGGAAACCAGCACGATGCCGCAGATCAGCACATGGAAGAAGACGGTGAAGGGGCTGGTTTCGATCGTGTTGTAGTAGCCCGTGCCCATGGGCAGCGAGAGCTGCCACAAGCTGGTCCACAGCGCGGCGACGGTTCCAAAGGCCGCGACCCAGCCCAGCGGCCTGCGTGGCCAGATAAGCGGAATTGTCGCGTCCAGCAGCATGACCAGCACGCCGGTCAGCGTGAGAATGACCTCGGGAAGGATGCGGTAGATGTCGGGTACGGTGTTCACCGTTGAGCCTCCCCTGATAAAAAGAGATGCGTTGCCCCTTGCGGGTGCGCGTCGAAGATGCGGATCGCCGGATGCACGGCTTTCTCGATGGCAGGCAGCCAAAGCGAAGGCGCCAGTCCCATGGCCAGCATCAGCACCGCCAGCGGCGCCACCACGGCCAATTCTCCGAAATGCAAATCCACGGCGGAAGTAGAACCGGCGAGCCGGCTTTCCGATCCGTAGAAGATGCGCTGCACCAGCCACAGCATGTAGGCCGCGCCCAGAATCACCGCGAAGGTGGCGGCAATCGCCCAGCCCTTGCTGACTCCGGTGAAGGTGCTCGACAGAATCAGGAACTCGCCCACAAAGTTGTTCAGCATGGGCAGCCCGATCATGGCCAGTGAAGCGAAGACGAAGAACGTCGCCAGCCGCGGCAGCCGCGCTGCAAGTCCCCCGTAGGCGTCGATCTGGGTGGTGGCGTAGCGAATCTCCAGCGCTCCCAGCAGCAGGAAGAGGGCGCCGTCGATGACCCCGTGGTTGAGGATCTGGTAGATGGCGCCCTCGCGTCCCACCAGCGTCCAACCGTAAATACCCAGGGTAATCAGACTGAGATGGCTGAGAGCGGCAAAGGCCATCAACCGCCAGAAATCCTTTTGCACCAGCGCCAGGCAAGCGCCATAGAGCAGTCCGATCACCGCCAACGCGACAAGCAGGGGAGCCATCGCCTTGGCCTGCTCAGGGAAGAGCCCGATGTGGAAGCGCAGCATCGAGTACAGGCCAAGCTTGCCGGCCACCACCATGGCCAGTGCCACCGGAGCTTCATTGAATGTGTCTGCCAGCCATCCGTGCAGCGGGAAGACGGGAACCTTCACCGCAAAGGCAATCAGGAAGGCCAGCGCCACCCAGCAGAGCGCGCCTGCGGGCAATACGCCGCTAGCCACGTAAATCTGCAACATCGACAAGTCGAAGCTGCCGGTCTTGGCATAGAGCCACAGGATGGCCGCCAGCAGCGGTGCCGAGGGAATGAAGGTGAAGAGGAAGAACTTCAGCGCGGCCTTGGGTCCGTCCTTGCGCCCGTACATGGCAATGAGGATGGCCATGGGCACCAGCGACAACTCCCAGAAGCCGTAGTAGACCATCAAATCCAGCGAAATGAAGACGCCCAGCATGGCGGTTTGTTGCACCAGAAAGAGCGAGTAAAAGACCTTGCGCCGCGCCTGGATGGCGTTCCAACTGGCGATGACGCCGATGGGCGCGAGCAGCCCGGCCAGCACCACCAGCCACAGGCTCAAGCTGTCCACGCCCACACGGTAGTAGATGGCGGGGCTGGGAATCCACAGGCGATTGATCTCGAACTGGAAGCCGCTCAGTCCGTAGTTGAAGTGCGCGGGCAGATGCAGTGTAAGGCCAAAGGTGGCCAGCGAGGTAAGCAGCGCGACCCAGTTGGGCAGCTTGCCGCGGTCGGGCAAGAGCGCCACCAGGATCGCTCCGGCCAGCGGTACCAGCAGGATGAGGGTCAATATCGATTGGTTGAGTGCTGTCATCAATGCCCCGCCACCTTCCCGAGGATGTCCATAGAGATGGGCCAGACCGCATTCCACGGCACCAGCACGAACAAGAGCATGGCGGCTGCCCCGGCGGCCAGCCACGCCGCATAGGAGCGCAGATTGCCCGATTGCCAGCGTTGCAGAATCGCACCGGAAAAAACCGCCGTGCCGCCCAGCAACCACGCCGCACCGCCCAGGATGCCAATATCGACCACCCAATACAGTACGAAGCGGGAGATCGCCAACAGCGGCTTGACGATCAGCGCGGCATAGATCTCGTCGACGAAATATTTGTTGAGTACCAGCCCGTAAATCGCCGGATTGGCTTCAGCCAGATGCGCCGCCTGTCCCGGCTTGGCGCGATAGAATCTGTCGGCTACCAGCCAGCCCAACAGCGCCGTCGCCACGGCAACCACGCTCAGCAAGATCTCAAGCTGCGCGCTGCCTGCCTCGGCAACGCGATGGCTCACCGATGGCGCCAAAAATGCGGAAAAACGCTCGATGCCAATCCAGCCGCCGCAAATCGATAGCGCGGCCAAGACCACCAGCGGTCCCAGCATCGTCCACGGGCTCTCGTGCGGGTGCACTTCCGGCGAGCGCGAATTGCCCATGAAGGTCTTGTACCAGAGCCGGAACATGTAGAACGAAGTCAGCAGCGCGGTAACCAGACCGACGAACCACAGCACCCGCCCGCTGCCGCCTTGCACAAAAGCTGCATAGAGAATCGCATCCTTCGAGAAGAATCCAGCAAAGGGCCAAATGCCGGCAATGGCAATGACGCCCATAGTCATGGTCCAGAAGGTGATGGGCATTTTCTTGCGCAGTCCGCCCATCTTGCGCAGATCCTGTTCGCCGCCCATGCCGTGAATCACCGAGCCCGCGGCAAGGAAGAGCAGCGCCTTGAAGAAGGCGTGCGTCACCAGATGGAAGATGGCTGCGGAATAAGCCGCTACTCCGCAGGCCAGAAACATGTAGCCCAACTGCGAGACGGTGGAGTAGGCCAGCACCCGCTTGATGTCGTGTTGCACCAAACCGATGGTGGCGGCGAAGATGGCTGTGGCCGCGCCGATAATGGCCACCACAAGCAAGGCCATGGGCGAGCGGTCAAACAGGAAGTGCGTGCGGCTGACCATGTACACACCAGCCGTGACCATGGTGGCCGCGTGGATTAAGGCGGAGACCGGGGTGGGGCCTTCCATGGCGTCGGGCAGCCAGATATAGAGGGGAATCTGCGCGCTCTTGCCGGCCGCGCCCAGCATCAGGCAGAGGGCAATCACGGTGAGCACGCCGCCATGCCACGCCGGGTTCAGCGCCAACTGCGCGCCGATCTCGCTGAAGGTCAGCGTACCGAAGTTAGCCAGCAGCAGAAACATGGCGATAAGGAAGCCGAAGTCGCCAATACGGTTAACGATGAATGCCTTCTTGCCTGCGTCGGCGGCCGACTTCTTCTTGTAGTAGAAGCCGATCAGCAGGTACGACGCCAGTCCCACACCCTCCCAGCCAATGAACATCACCAGCGCATTGCCAGCCAGCACAAGCACGGTCATGAAGAAGAGGAAGAGGTTCAGATAGCTGAAATACCTCCAATAGCCCTCTTCGTGGCTCATGTAGCCCACCGAATAGATGTGGATCAAGAAGCCCACGCCGGTGACCACCAGCAGCATGACCAGCGAGAGTTGATCGAGCGTGAAGCTGTAGCCGATGTGCAGCGTGCCAGCGTTGATCCAGCCCAACGGGCAGGTCTCCACATAGGGCAGGGAAGCGCCGCCAAAGACGCTCATCGCCGCCACGGCCACTACTGCCAGCGAGGCCAGCGGCGCCAGCAGCGCAATGGTGCTTACCAGCCACTTGGGCAAGCGGGCGCCCAGAATTCCATTCAGCAGGAATCCGGCGAAGGGAAGAAGCGGAATGAGCCAGAGATGATATTTCATAGTTTCATCAGGTCGATGCGGTCGACGGCCAGGGTTGCGCGCGCGCGGAAGACGGCGATGATGATAGCCAAGCCTACGGCAGCTTCAGCCGCGGCCACCATCATCACGAAGAAGACAAAGATCTGGCCCTTCACCGCGTCCCATTGATGGGCGAAGGTCACAAAAGAGAGATTCACGGCGTTGAGCATCAGCTCGATCGACATGAAGACGGTAATCAGGTTGCGTTTGATGAGAAAGCCCACTACTCCCAGCACAAAGAGCGTGGCGCTCAGCAGCAGATACCATTCCAGCGGGATAGGCTGATGAAGATAGGGATTCACTTGCCGGCCGTCCTTTCTCCGTTCGCAATCGTGTGGCCAGCGCCGCGTGTGGCCAGTGCCACCGCGCCCAGAATGGCGATCAGCACCAGCACCGAAGTGACCTCGAAGGGCAGCAGCAACTCGGTGAAGAGCACCTTGCTGACTTCTTCGGTGGAGGTGATATGGCTGCCCACCCAGACGCCGCGCAGACCCTGCGTTTGCAAAATCACCGTGGCCAGCAAGGCGAGAATGATCACCACAGCCGGGTAGCCCACCACCCGCGCCACTCTGCTGCCGCGAGTGCGGTCTTCGCGCCCGGCGTTGAGCAGCATGACCACAAAGGTGAAGAGCACCATAATGGCTCCGGCGTAAACAATCACCTGCGCCGCGGCCAGAAACTCTGCGCCCAGCATCAGGTAGAGCACGGCCAGCGAGACCATCACCACAATCAGCGACAGCGCGCTGTTGATGGGATGGCTCTGGAGCAGCAGATTGATGGCTCCAGCCAGGCAGAATCCGGCAAAGAGAAGAAAAAGAATCAGGTGCATCGAACCCTTCCAGGTCGTCGTTCAGCGGTAAGCCAGCCACAGGCTTGTCGCCACAATGTTGAGAATGGCCAGCGGCATCAGCCAGCGCCATCCGAAGTTCATCAACTGGTCATAGCGGAAGCGCGGCAGCGTGCCCCGCACCCACACATACAGGCAGAGGAAACTGAAGACCTTGAGCACGAACCAGAACATGGGAATCAGCGCATGAACAAGGATGTTCTGCGGCGCGGGAATCAGCTTGCCGAAGGGGCTGGTCCAGCCGCCCAGAAACAGCAGTGTGGCCACGCAGCCTACGGTAATCATGTTGCCGTACTCGGCCATGAAAAACATGGCGAACTTCATCGAACTGTACTCGGTATGATAGCCGCCGGTCAGTTCGCTTTCGGCTTCGGGCAGATCGAAGGGCGAGCGGTTGGTCTCGGCGTAGGCCGCCATCAAATAGATGAAGAAGGCCACGAACTGAAAGCCGCCGAAGAGGTTCCATGAAGCAATACCCCGCGGCGCCTGGTTCTCGACGATCACCCGCAGGTTGAGCGAGCCGGCGCGCAGCACCACACCCACCAGCGACAAACCCAATGCTAGTTCGTAGCTGACCAACTGTGCCGAAGAGCGCAGTGAACCCAGCAGCGAATATTTGTTGTTCGACGACCACCCCGCCAGCGCAATGCCGTAGACGCCGATGGAGGTGACGCCGAGAATCACCAGCAGACCGATGTTGACGTCGGAGATCTGAAAGAAGTTTAGTGCCCCGGGTTGTACCAGACCGCCCGGTCCCACATTGGTTTCGCCGAAGGGAACCACGCCTATGGAGATCAGCGCGCAGCCCAGCGAGAGGACGGGCGCCAGCAAGTAGAGCGGCTTGTAGACGCCGGTGGGGATCAGATCCTCCTTGAGGAAGGACTTGGCGCCATCCACTAACGGCTGCAGCAGGCCGAAGGGGCCCACGCGGTTTGGGCCCCAGCGGTTCTGAATGCGGCCCACCAGTTTGCGCTCCAGCAGCACAGTGTAGGCAATGCCCATCAGCATCACCACCGTCACCACGGCCACCTTGAGCAAGCTCCAAAGTACAAACTGCAAAATTGTCACGTGCCTTCAGCCTCTCTTGCCGTTCCCAAAGAACTTGTCATTCTGAATGTAGCGAAGGATCTGCTTCTTCGCCGCACTTTCATCAATCCGCCGCGACTTCTTTTGTATCGCGCTCCTGGTGCTCGCGCAGTGCTTGCAGCGCCGGGCTGTAGCGGTCCAGGCCAGCCGAGGTAAACAATCCATCGTGAGCGGAGATTACCGGCTCCGGCACGGTCAGAATCGGTGCTGTCAAATCAGTCAGCGGTACGAAGCCCGGCTCGGTGCGCACATCGTTGCCGCCGAAAAGGTTGATTCGGTCCAGTGTATAGCCGGCCACCAGCCGCTCGATCTCGTCCAATACCGCCAGCGGATCGAAGGGGCTGAGCTTGGGCTCCAGGTTGTTGGCTGCCAGCCACACCGCATGGCGATCGGCCTCGCCGGCCTGCACCCCGCGCGATTGACCCAGGTCCGCCGTCACCCCGTTCTTGCCGAAGGGAACCAGCATCTTGATATCGACGCCCATGGCTCCGGCCAGACGCACCAGAATCTCGAAGTCGCTCTTCACCCCGGCCCGATCCGCCGCCTTGGTTACCAACTGCACATCGCCAAAGCTGTTGGTAACCGTGCCGGTCTTCTCGTAGAGACTGGTAGAGGGCAGCACCACATCGGCCAGCGCCGCGGTTGCGGTCAAGAAGATGTCTTGCACCACGATAAAGGTCTTCTTCAACGTGTTCGGATCGACGCCCAGGCTGGAGACGGGGTCGGCGCCCACCACCAGCAGCGCATCGAGCACGCCTTCGCCGGCGGCGGCCATCATCTCCGCCATTGTCTCCCCGGGTTCGAGCGAAAGCCCGTCGTATTCGGCGGCAAAGGCTCCCGGCTCGTTGACCGCCTTGTAGCCGGGCAGGAAGCTGGGCAGCAAGCCCAGATCGGCAGCCCCGCGAGCATTGGCTTGATCGCCGAGTAGCGCAAAGCGCACATTGCCGCGCTTCAAGCCCCAGGCCACCAGTTCCTGCAGATCGCGGCCGCTATACTCCGGGCCGAAGATCGCCAGCAGCGACTCTTCCCCCTGCACCGCGTTACTGAACTCGCTGTGGCTGTTTTCCAGAAAGTCGGGCAACGCGGAATAGCCGTCCGCGGGAATCTGCAGCGTCTGCCTGGCCTGGCGCTCCAGCTTGATCTTCCTGTCGTTGACGATATACAGCCGGGCGCGGTTCAAACGCACGTTGGTGCGCAGATTCCAGGCCAGCAGCGGGTGCTCTTCAGTCGGATTGCCGCCGATCAGCAGAATCGCCGGAGCCGTCAGGGTATCACGCAAGCTGGCGGTCTTGTCGATACTGCCGGCCAGGGCGCGGGCAAACGCGACGTAATCGGAGCCCCGTTGGTGATCGATGTTGTTGGTTTGCAGAACCGTGCGGGCAAACTTCTGCAACAGGTAGTTCTCTTCGTTGGTGGTTCTCGACGAACCCAGCACACCGATGCTCGAACCGCCCTTGCCGGCACGAATTTCCTTGAACTTGCCAGCCGCCAGGCGCAGCGCCTTTTCCCAGGTCGCCTCTTCCAGCTTGCCTTCGCGGTTGCGGATCAGCGGCTTGGTGAGGCGCTCCTTGCTGTCCACAAAGTCGAAGCCGAAGCGGCCCTTGGCGCACAAAAAGTCGCCGTTCATGCCGCTCTTGTCGCGATTGTCGGCGCGCACGATCTCCGCGCCCTGGGCGCTCTGGCGCACCCCCAGTGTTACCTTGCAGCCATCCGCGCAATGCGTGCATACGGTGGAGACGTGTTTCATCTCCCAGGGCCGCGTCTTGTAGCGATAGCTGCCGCTGGTCAGCGCGCCCACCGGGCACACGTCGATACACATGCCGCACTGCTCGCAGTCCAGCTTGTCACCGCCATTGGGTGCGATGGTGGCGCGCACGCCGCGGTTTTGCACTCCCAGCGCCCACACGTCCATGCCTTCGCCGCACATGCGGATGCAGCGATAGCAAAGGATGCAGCGCGGGCGGTCGAAGTACACTGCCGGCGACCACTTCTGTTCTTCGCGATGCTGCTTGGCTTCAGCGTAGAGGCTCTCGCCGGCGCCGTACTTGAAGGTCATGTCCTGCAGCTCGCACTCGCCGCCCGCATCGCAGACCGGACAGTCTAGGGGGTGATTGCCGAGCAGCAACTCGATGGTCGCCTTGCGCGCCTGGGTGATCTCGTCGGACTCGGTGACAAAGACCTGGCCCTCGGCGACGGTGGTGGTGCAGGCGGTTTGCAGCTTGGGCACTTTTTCCTGGCGCACCACGCACATGCGGCAGGCGGCCTGCAAACTGAGCCCCGGATAATAGCAGAAAGCCGGAATCTCGATCCCCGCCTTGCGGCAGACATCGATCAGCAGTGCTCCCGCGGGAGCCGTCAACTTCTTGCCATTCACTGTGATGGTTACGATCGACATTCTTTTCGTCTCAGTTCATCCCGACCCATCGGGATTCTGCGTTTTGAAGGGGACGGGCTTCAGCCCATCCGTTCGCCGCCAATTATGATTTCGGCTTTAGCCGCTGAGGAAATGCAAACCACCTGTTCCCTCAGGGGCAAAGCCCCAAACTACCCTTGCCTTCAAAGCACGGGCCAAACCCCGTACCCTTCATCCAAAATCCAGGTTTTCAAGCGGCCAGTGTTGCTTCGGTGGATGAAAAAGATTGCGGAAGCGAAACAGCAAGCCACTCTAGGACGTACTGCTTTGTCTCATGGTCCGGATCGAACTCGTCGATGTTGACCGTTGTTGCCTCAGACTCAGGAATTGGTTCTCCGGCCTTTGCCGTTTCGGCGAGGTACAACTCCATCGCCTCGCGCATATGGGCGCGGGTATCTTCGAGCGCGTCGCCGAGCGAACCGCATCCAGGCAGGTCTTGAGAAAATGCGCTCCAGTTGTTTGCTCCCTTTCCGAAAAACACCAGATATTCCCGCGTCATTTCAGTCCTGCCTTCTTGAAAATGCTGTGCAGCAATCCCTTTCCCACTTCCTTGCCAGCATGAATTGGCACAATCAACAAACCCGGCTTTGCGGGATGACGGTAATGCCGGTCACTTCCAGTCTGTCTCCGTACTGTACCAACCGTCGGATTCCAGAATTCGCACAAGTTCCTGCGGCTTCATGGTGAACCCCGATGTTTCCGCTTCAGTTCAAGCTGGTCTAAAGAACTTCCAGCGCAACCTGTTTCGCGAACGGGCACGGCTTGCCGTCCAAATGCTCTTCGAACTCCTTGCGGAACTTTTTCACAAAGCCCAGAATCGGCATAGCCGCGGCGTCGCCCAAGGGGCAGAAGGTGCGACCCAGCATGTTTTCCGCCAGATACTTGATGTTGTCGATGTCCTTGGCGGTGCCAAAGCCTGCATGAAAGCGGGTCAAGGACTTCTTCAGCCAGTCGGTGCCTTCGCGGCAGGGAATGCACCAGCCGCAGCTCTCGTGCTGATAGAAACTGATGGTCCTTAGCGCAAACTCCACCATGCAGGTCTTGTCGTCGATCACCACCACGCCCGCCGAGCCCAGCATCGAGCCGGCCTTGCCCACCTGGTCGAAGTCCATGCCGATGTCGATCTCGTTGGGCAACAAAACTGGAGTGGAAGATCCGCCCGGAACCACGGCCTTCAAGCCGCGCCCTTTCCACACTCCGCCCGCCACTTCATAGACGATCTTCTTCAGGTTGTAGCCCATGGGCAGCTCGTAGACCCCGGGCCGCTCCACATGGCCGCTGATGCCGAACAGACGCGTGCCGCCGTTGCGCTCCGAGCCCACCGCAGAATAGGCCGCCGCACCCATCGCAATCACATGCGGAACCGTGGCGATGGTCTCGGCGTTGTTGATGACCGTGGGCCCGCCGTAAAGGCCGACCACGGCAGGGAAGGGAGGCTTGATGCGCGGCACGCCACGCTTGCCCTCGACCGACTCCATCAGCGCCGACTCTTCGCCCACTTCGTAGGCGCCCGCCCCGGTCTGGGTGATGATCTGAAACTCGTGTTCCGATCCAAAGATGTCTTTGCCCAGAAAGCCCTTGGCATAGGCGTCGGCGACCGCCTTCTCCATGATCTCCAGCAGGTAGCGATACTCGCCGCGCAGATAGATGAAGCCCATCTTGGCGCCGATGGCCAGGCCAGCGATGATGGTGCCTTCGATGACCGAATGCGGGTCGTGCAAAAAAATCAGATGATCCTTGCAGGTTCCCGGCTCGCTCTCGTCGCCGTTGACCAGCACGTACTTGGGCTTGGCCGACTGCTTGGGGACGAAGGACCACTTCAATCCCGTGGGAAAGCCCGCGCCGCCGCGTCCGCGCAGATTGCTGGCCTTCATCTCGTTGATGATCCACTCCGGGCCCTGCTCGAGGCACTTGCGCGCCGAGGCGTAGCCGCCCAGTTCTACATAGCGTTCGATCTGCGACGCGCCCATGCCGAAGCGGCGGGTGACGATCTTGACTTCATCGGGATGCGCAACCAGCCTAGGCATCGAGGTCCTCCGCTTGGGCCTTTCCCTTGTAGCCGGCCACAATGCCCGCCACCAGCTCGGGTTTCAGTTCATCGTGAAAGTCGTAGTTGACCTGAATCGCCGGAGCCCACGAGCAGGCCCCGATGCACTCGACCTCTTCGAGCGAAAACAGCCCATCGGCAGTGACTTCCTTATGCCCGATTCCCAACTCCTCGCGGAAACTCTCGAAGACCTCGTAGCCGCCCCGCAACATGCAACTGATGTTGGTGCAGACCTGCACGTTGAACTTGCCGGCGGGCTTGAATCGCAGCATCGAGTAGTAGGTGGCCACGTTCCTGACATCGAGCTCGGTGATGCCGATACGCGCTGCCACTTCGCCAATGACAGCATCCGACAAGTAGCCGACCTCATCCTGCGCATAGAGCAGCATGGGGACCAGCGCCGAGCGCTTGACCGGATACTTGGCCGCCAGCGCATCGAAACGGGCCGACAACTGCGGTGAAAAAACGGACATCGTTTCCAAACTCATTGCATCAACTCCCGCACCCAGGCTTCAGCATCCAAGATCGGTCCAAGGACATCGCGATTAACTCCGTACATATCGGTTTCCGTGCTGAGGTTCAAAACTTCAAAATCGGTCTCAATGGACTTCTGATCGGTTGTCTGCTCATAACTTCCAGCCTCATTCACGAGCCAAATGCAATTCAATCCATCCTGGCGGCTGTAATAGCCGATGCGAAAAACCCGCCCTTGCTTGTTGCCCCACTTCGCGGTTAACTTGACTACCGATCTCGGGGGGATAACCTTGCCGAAGTAAGCATTGGCTCGAACATTAGTCATCACCCTTGGTTCGGGTCGCCGGCGTTTCATCGGTCGATCTCCCCCAGCACGATGTCGATGGAACCAACGACGGCCACTACGTCGGCCAGCATGCGGCCCTGGCACATGGCCTGCAGCGCTTGCAGCGTGGCGAAGGACGGGTAGCGCATGTGCACGCGATAGGGCTTGGCGCTGCCGTCCGAGACCACATAGTAGCCAGTCTGCCCATGGCCCGCTTCAATGCCCTGATAAACCTCGCCGGCGGGGACGGCAAAGCCCTCGGTGACGATCTTGAAGTGATGGATCAGGGCCTCCATCTGCGTCTTCATCTTTTCCCGGTCGGGCAGCACGATCTTGGGCGCATCGGCCTTGATTGCGCCCTCCGGCATGCCGTCCAGCGCCTGCTGGATGATCTTGATGCTCTCCCGCATCTCGATCAGCCTGACTTCGTATCGCGCCCAGCAATCGCCTTCGGTGGAAACCGGAACATGGAACTGAAACTTCTCGTAGCTGGAGTAGGGCATATCGCGGCGCAGATCGAAGTCCACACCCGAAGCTCGCATGGGCGGCCCGGTCACGCCCAGCGCAATGGCGTCGGCGGCGGAGAGATAGCCCACGCCCTTTAGCCGCCCCTTGAAGATGGGATTGCCGGTGAGCAGGTTCGAGTACTCGTCGATCTTCTCCGGCAGCATCCGGATGAAAGCCTGCACCCGGTCCAGGAAATCCAGCGGCGGCTCCAGCGCCACTCCGCCGATGCGCACATAGCTGGTCATCATGCGTTGCCCGGCCACTGCCTCGAAGAGGCGCAGAATCTCTTCGCGCTCGCGGAAGGTGTACAGAAAGACGGTCAGCGCGCCAATATCCATGGCGTGCGTGCCCAGCCAGATCAGGTGCGAGTTGATGCGGCTCAGCTCCGCCAGCACCACCCGCAGCCACTGCGCCTTGGCGGGAATCTCCAGCCCCAGCAGCTTCTCCACCGCCAGGCAGTAACAGAGATTGTTGGAGATGGGGTCCAGGTAGTTGACGCGGTCGGTCAGCGGCACCACCTGCTGATAGAACTTGGCCTCGCAGGTCTTCTCTATGCCGGTGTGAAGATAGCCGATCTCTGGATAGATGTGGACGACAATCTCGCCGTCGATCTCCAGCACCAGGCGCAGCACCCCGTGCGTGGCCGGGTGCTGGGGCCCCATGTTCAGCACCATGTGCTGGTCGTGCGCGCCCTCGGGCTTGGGAACTTCCAGGATGGGAGTGCCAATGGTCTCGGTCATCTATCTGTACCCCTCTACTGGATAGTCCTTGCGCAGCGGATGTCCCACCCATTCCTCCGGCATCATGATCCGGCGCAAGTTGGGATGCTCGTCGAAGCGGATGCCGAAGAGATCGAAGACCTCGCGCTCATAGTAGTTGGCCGCAGGCCAGACCGGGGTGATCGAGGCCACGGAAGGATCGTCTCCCAGCAAAAACAGGCGCAGCCGGATGTACTCCTTGAAGCTGTGGGAGAGCAGATGGTAGCTCAACTGAAAGCGCGGCGCGGCTGGGAACCAGTCCACCGCGGTCATGTCTTCGAAGAAGTTGTAGCCGGCCGCGCGCATAGCTTCGGCTATCTGACGAATCGCACCCGCGGCTACAGTCAAGGTCAGTTCGCCGTGCTCCCAGCGGGCGTCGGTCAAAGCCTCGGGGTTCCAGGCCAGGATGGCCTTCACCGCCGGATGCTCGGGGAGCGCTTCCAATACTGCCGCTTTGTTCAAGAGGTTGGTTGAATTGCCCATGCTAGAGATCCGCCTTGTCCTGGCTCCAGTTCAGGATGCCCTTGCGCACAATGTAATAGAGGCCCACGGCCACAAAACCCAGATAGACCACCATCTCCCAGAAGCCGAAGAGGCGGGAGCCGGTAATGGTCGGCAGTTGCCGGTAGATCACCGCCCAGGGCATCATGAACACCGCTTCCACGTCGAAGAGGATGAACAGTACCGCCACCAGGTAAAAGCGCACGCTGAAGCGCTGCCGGGCGTCGCCCACCGGCACAATGCCGCATTCGTAGGCGGAAAGCTTTACGGTGGTGTTGCGGTGCCGGCCCACAAACCACGAGGCCACCACCATGCCTACGCCAAGTCCAAAGGCCGCCAGAATCTGCAACAACAGCGGAAGGTACTGCCAGGAATAGGGAATCATGCTCGTCCAGTCCCAAAAAACGGGTTCGATTTGCGCCCCACCAGGGGAGAGAGCAATGCTCCGCCTTCCCCTGACGTCACAGAGTGCTGGATTGAGCTTAGGTTTTCAGCCGCCTCACGTCAAGACAAGCAAACTTCGGCCCTGCTTGGCCCCGCTACAGGAAAACCAAAACCGCTCTGAAATAGCCTGCGGATTTTCAAAAAAACCGGCGCGCTGGCACGGCCAGACTGTGAGATTCTGTTATAGAAATATTTCACGCCAATTATTTGCTGCTGTTTCAGTGTCGGGATTCTCCTTTTTCCGCGGTCTCCAAGCCCTGCATGAAAACAGAGCATACGGAATCCGTCAGCGCCGGCGTTACGCACCACGGGCCCAGAGGAAAAATGAGCATGGCAGGACGAGTCACCGAGCATCTGCCGCTCGCTTCGACCCATGAGGCGGCGTATCCAGAGACTGTCGAGATGCAGCGCCGCCGCCGAATCTCGCCGCACGCGGGGCGCGCCCTGGAGATTCTGGGCCACGCCATCGACTACCTCGGCGACCAATACATCCACAGCTACGGCCCCTTTCCGCCCGCGGCGGGAGATGTCCAGGCTTGGGAACTGCTTAAGGCCCTGAACCGTCAGATATATTTTGCTTGTCCGGTGGTTCCCACTTGGGGTGAGCGTCTGCGCTTCCTGATAGGCCGGCGCTGAGAGCCACCCCGCCCCGGGACAATGCCTTTGCAGGTGGCGGCTGCGCGCCCCGCCATGATTGTCCGATCCCGCTTCTATTGGCCTACGCTCAGCATGGCGATCAGCACCAGCCACATCAACCCCGTGGCCTGCCAGTACCAGGCCACCGCGTCCACCGCAATCTGCCGCAATTCAACGCGCTTGAGCGAACCCAGGGCGCAAAGGCAGAACAGCAGCGCCGCCAAACCAAGGCCGAGATGAACCCCCTGCAAACTGGCGGCCAAGGAAAAAAGTTCGCCGGCCCGCGCCCGCCAAAGATCCATCTCCCCGGCAGCGGTCGAGATTTGTCTGCCCATCAGGATCTGCCCGGCCAGAAACAGCAATCCCAGGGTCAGGGTGGCGCCCAGCCAGGGCAGCGCCCGGCGCAGGGCGGGTTTGCCCATGCCCAGCCATTCCTCCAACACATCAATCTCGCGAAAGATGTGGCGGCGGGCCATCTCCACAGTCAGGCAACTGCCTATCAGGATGGCGGCGTTCAAAAACAAAAGAGGCGAGAGCGTCGCCAGCCGCCAGCCGCTGCCACCCGATGCAGTGGCCGGATCGGAGGCCGTCGCGGCCTGACTTCCGATAAACGAGGCCATGGCCACCACCAGCACCAGTAGGTCGGTGGTGAGGGCAAAGCCGAGTACCAGGCGAACGCGATTCAGCAGGGGGTGGGGATTGACGTCGTCGTTCCAGTCGTCGTCGCCGCCGCCACCTCCGCCCCCCGTGGGACGCCGGTCCAGGGGAGGTTTGCCGCCAGTTCCCAGTTCCTTGTCTTCCGCCGGTGATGTCGAACGGACAAAGTTCATGACCATGGCGAACCTCCGTGCCGAAGAGCATACGCCCATTTAGACGCGCCGCGGAGGTCATTTGCGAAGAAAGATAGCGCGCTGGAAACGAGGCGATTTCATTCAGGGAAAGACCCTCCGCGCGGCGCCCGCGGGCGGTCTATTTCTTCATCGAGGACTGCACCATCTCCACAAACAGCCGATGTACCCGCCGGTCGGCGGAGAGTTCGGGATGGAAGGTTGCGGCCAGCAGAGAACCCTGCCGCACCAGCGTCGCAAAGCCGTCGCGGCGAGCCAGAACCTCGACCTGGGGCCCGGTGGCGACGATGCGCGGCGCACGGATGTAGACCATCTCCAGCGGCTCGCCGCCGAGGGCGGTTTCGGCGCTCTCGATCGACGAATCGACCTGACGCCCATAGGCGTTGCGCTCCACTACTGCGTCCAGCAGGCCCAGCGAGCGTTGCGGCGGGTTGAGCACTTCCCGCGCCAGCAGAATGGCCCCGGCACAGGTCCCGAAAACCGGCTTTCTTCCGCAAAACTCAGCCAAAGCCTCAAAGAAATGACGTTTATCGAGAAATTTGAGCATAGTAGTGGATTCGCCGCCGGGCAGAATCAGCCCATCCAGGCCCGCGAGTTGCTCTGGCTTGCGCACCTCGGCAGCATCGGCTCCGACTTCGGCCAACGCCTGCGCGTGATTGGCATAATTGCCCTGAATGGCGAGAACGCCGATGATCGGCTGGGTTTCATGGATCAAATCGCTACTCCTGGGCCGGCGGAAATGGATTCTGAATCTCGACGCCCAAACCCTCAAAATCTCTAACATCGCGAGTTACTACTATAAATCGGCGAATACGCGCGGTGGCGGCGATCATGACATCCTCAGAAAGATCTTGTGATCTGCCCACCATCAGTCGAACCCATTCCCGTATGGTGTCCCCGTCGATGGGAACAATGGCATAAGTGAGCATGATCCGATCGATCCAGCGCTCAAATTCGACGGCCTTTGCAGGATGATTCCGGCGAGTCAACTCAGCCCCGGCTTGCAACTCTCCGATGACGGAGGCGGGGATTGCCAGATCCTCAGCGCGCACTGTATCGAACCACGCCAAAACCGCCCCGTGGGGCTTGTTCTTCCGTAATTCGGAGATCACGTTGGTATCGAGCAAAAACATGGCGATTTACTCGAAATCCGCGGGAGTGCGCAGCCTGAACGGACCACGGCGCGGCGAAATATCCAAGTCATGCGGCCCGTTCGGGTAGAGCAAAATTTCCTTGATATTGGGGCGGGCTTCCGTCTTCAGTCGCTTCCACTCGCCGATGGAAACCAGAACGGCGGTCTCCACCCCGCGCCGGGTGAGCACTTGCGGGCCCTCCTTGAGGGTGGCGTCGAGGAACTCGCTGAAGTGCGCCTTGGCGTCATATACCTGCCACACCATAGGCTACCTCCACCAATAATAGTCTTAGCACTGGTCATCTGCCTTGTCCACCATCCATGCTGGGACCAGTTTCCTTCGCCCAGCGGCGATGCGGCACGCGGACTTCGATGAGGGGAATGGAGGTTTGTGTTCTCCCGGATATCGGAAGCAGAACCGGTGACACCCGGCCAGAACATGGGCCCAGTCTCGCTCAATATTTGGAACGCCGATTTTCGTGGTTCAAGGAACCTCTGATTCGGTCGGCGATTTGCAGGGTACGGGCTTTAGCCCGTACATAAATATCAAAGAATCAATGGGCTTTAGCCCCAATGGGAAGGACGGGGCATAGAAGGCGCACTGCATCAGAGATCCCTTAAATACTCGATAAGAGCTGGGAAAACTGCAAATCATTCAGACGAACAAAAACTACGATTCTCCCCTTCCTGGCGCTTGTTTATGGCGCAAGGAAGGGAAGCAGTGTCGCCAGTGCGAGCGAACAGCGAGCGTCCGCCGTACCGCAGGTGCTACCAGCCGCGGGTTTGCAGTTGATCTTTCAACTCGATGGCGGCGGCGGCCAAGCCCTGCATGGTTCCGGTAACCTGTTCGCTGACTTCGGCTAGGATCTTGGCATCGTTGAAGTGGGTGGTGGCGATCACAATCGCTTTGGCGCGGCTGACGGCTTCGGCGCGTTCCTTGGGGTCGTTCTCCACGTCCAGGGGGGTGGCCTGGCCCTTCATGAAGATGCCCGAACCCACAAAGACCGCCTCGGCGCCCAGTTGCATCATCAGCGCCGCGTCGGCCGGGGTGGCGATGCCGCCGGCGGAGAAGTTGGGCACCGGCAGTTTGCCGGTCTGGGCCACCATGCGGATCAACTCGTAAGGAGCCTGGTGATCCTTGGCGGCGCAGTAGAGTTCCTGCTCGCTGAGCACGGTCAGAGCCCGCATCTCGCGGATGATCTGGCGCATGTGCTGCACGGCGTGGACCACGTCTCCGGTTCCTGCTTCGCCTTTTGTCCGGATCATGGCTGCGCCCTCGGCGATCCTGCGCAGAGCCTCTCCCAGGTTGCGCGCGCCGCAGACAAAGGGCGTGGTGAAGGCGTGCTTGTCGATGTGGTGGGCCTCGTCGGCGGGGGTGAGCACTTCGCTCTCGTCGATGAAGTCCACGCCCAACTCCTGCAGAATCTGCGCCTCGGCGAAGTGGCCGATGCGCGCCTTGGCCATCACCGGGATGGAGACGGCCGCGATGATCCCTTTGATCAGCTTGGGGCTAGCCATGCGGGCCACGCCGCCTTCGGCGCGAATCATCGCCGGCACCCGCTCCAGGGCCATCACCGAGGTGGCACCGGCCTCTTCGGCGATCCGGGCCTGCTCCACGTTCATCACGTCCATGATGACGCCGCCCTTGAGCATCTCTGCCAGGCCGATCTTCAGGCGCAGGCTGGTTCCCGCAAAATTCGACGATTGCTTCGATTCCGGCATCTTCGACCTCGATTTCATGGGGATTCCCACCTCTATGGGAGGCAGGAATCCAATTTGGGTTTGAACTATCAGTGTAGCAGCGAGTTTGCGTCCCACCCTAGTCGCAGGAGCAAGGCGTGGCGAGGATCGGGCACCCCATATGTCGCATGGCATCCTGGCCAGATCGATAAGAGGTTTCAAACCGCGCTTTGCTGCGCAGGCACTGGGGCGGTTGAATTTAGAGCGGTGGGGCCTCGTCCTGGCCTCTGAGACGGCGGCGCAATTATTAAGCCATTCCAATCCCACTGTCGCACTTCTGGTCATCTTTCTGCTTCCTCTTACGGCATATGGCGACCACTCCATCCATGCCGGCGAACGGGATTCATGCCCCGCATCTCCACGAGGGGAATAACCCTCAGGAACTCCATGCCGAAACCGCATTGGTGCCCACGGCTCATGAGGGCGAGGGCGGCAATCACCCCGAAATGGAAGCGCCGGTAGCGCGCCTGCCGGTGGAACTGGATGTAGCCGTGCCGGTGCGCGACTTCCGCGTGCGCAACCTGCTGGCTTTGGAGCCGGGGCAATTGATCGAGACCGATTGGGGGCATGGCGACGATGTGCCCCTCTCCGCCGGAGAAGTGCAGTTGACCTGGAGCGAGTTCGAAGTGGTGGATACGCAGTTGGCAGTACGGATTACCCGGCTGGCCTGAAGACACAGAAACCAGGGATTTACATTCATCAGCAAAAGAGAGGCCGGGTCATGAACAGCCCAGAGCAAGAAAAACGAATGCCGCAAATCGGCGGGCTGGCAGGCTGGCTGCTCGGCCGCCTCAAAGCCGGCCACCGTCAGGCGCCGCGCTTGGCGCTGCTGGAGCGGATCAACATCGCTCCCCGCCAGTCCCTGGCGCTGGTCGAGGCGGAAGGGCGGCGCTTTCTGGTAGCCACCTCGGCCGAGGGCGCCCCAGCTTTCTACGCCCTGGATGAACGCGCCCGTCGCGCGGCCCGCACCGCCGCCACCCCGAGGGTCTCATGGTAGCCGTCTGGGCCAAGACGGCAGCCGCGGCCGCGCCTCTTTTGCCCGATCTCAACAGCCGCTTGCATCCCGGCGATTCGACCCCGTGGACCATCCTCTTCGTCCTCACACTCATCACCCTGCTGCCCGCCATCTTGATGGCCATGACCCCCATGGTGCGGCTGCTGGTGGTCTTCCACTTCTTGCGCCAGGCGCTGGGCACGCAGACCGCTCCCTCCAATCCCACGCTGATGGGACTGGCGCTGATGATGACCTGGTTTCTCATGGCCCCGGTGCTCAATCAGGTGGATCAGCAGGCGGTCGAACCCTACCGCTCCGGGCAAATCACGGCCTTCGACGCCATCGACAAAGGCGCCATACCGGTCAAGCACTTCATGCTGCACTATGCCCGCGAGAAGGATCTGGCCCTGTTCACAGCCGCCGGCCAGATTCCTCGCCCCAACACTCCCGACGATCTGCCCATACGGGTGGTGGTCCCAGCCTATGTGCTTTCCGAGTTGAAGGCCGGCTTTGCCATCGGCGCGGTACTTTTCCTGCCTTTTCTGTTGATCGATATGGTCACTGCCTCGATCACTACTTCCATCGGCATGTTCCAGTTGCCGCCGGTGGTGGTCTCGACGCCATTGAAGATCCTGCTGTTTGTAATGGTGGACGGCTGGAACCTGCTGGCCGGATCGCTACTGAAGAGTTTCTGAGGGGGAGTGAAGATGACACCCGACCTGGTTGCCGAACTGTTGCGCCAACTGATGAAGGAGGCGTTGATTCTCGCCGCGCCGGTGCTGCTGGCCGCGGCGATCCTGAGCTTTATTCTGAGTCTGGTGCAAACCCTGACCAGTCTGCAGGAGCAGTCGCTGACCAGCGTACCTCGCCTGGCCATCGTCGCCATGATTCTGCTGGTGGGTATGCCCTGGTTTCTCGGCCGCATGGGACACTACACCATCCTGCTGCTGACGGATTTGCATCGCTATCTGGGATGAGGGACGAGCGGGTTAGCGAGGCTAGCGGAGTTAGCCGCGCTTCGCGCATGTTCGCGCTGCTGGCTAACCTCGCTAAACCCGCTGGAAAGGAGAACCGCCATGACCGATTGGGGAGCATTTCTCAGCGCGATGGTGCTGGTGCTGGTGCGAGTGAGCGGAATGGTGGCCTTTGCCCCCTTCTTCTCCTCGACAGCGCTGCCCATGCGCACCAAGGCGGTCTTTGTGGGCGCGGTTGCCTATCTGCTGGCGCCGCTGGTGGCTACCTTGCCCCACGCCCAGGTGGCGATCAGCTTCTCATCCATTTTGGGTGAACTGGCGGTGGGACTGGTCTACGGCCTGATCCTCACCCTGCTGAGTGAGATGATGCTCTTTGCCGGCCAGATCGCCGGCGTGCAGTTCAGCTTCTCCATGGTCAATCTGATGGACCCCACCTCCTCCATTCAGACGCCGCTGCTGGGTGACCTCTTTCAGTTGATGGGAACGCTGGTGGTGATCGGCGCGGGGTTGGACCGCATCCTGCTGGCCTCGCTGGTGCGCAGCTTCCATGTCGTTCCCCTGGGTGGATACGCGCTGCCCCCGGCGACGGCGCTGGCCATCGTCCATGCTGCTGGGGGTATCTTTCTGGCCGCACTGGAAGTGGCTGCGCCAGTGCTGGCGGCCACTATGTTGGTGGAGATCGCCGTAGCTCTGATGGGCAAGCTTAGCCCGCAACTGCCGGTCATGAATCTGACTGTGCCGCTGAAAACTCTCACCGGATACGGGATACTGATTGGTTCGCTGGCAGTTTGGCCACGCTTTATCGAGGCCCGCTTCTCCGGCCTTTTGGACATGGCCGAACGGCTGCTCTCCGTTCCTGCGCCAGGGGTGGGAGGATAGCCCATGGCCGGAGACCGCACAGAAGAGGCAACCGCCCACCGACGCGACAAAGCCCGCAAAGAAGGCGACATCCTGCACAGCCGCGAGCTCTCCAGCGCGGCCGGCACACTGGCCGGGGTGATGGTGCTGGGAGCATTCGGCCAGCACCTGCTACTGCTCTGGCACAACACCTTCGCTTCTTTTCTAGCCCTGGGCGGGGCCGCGCACTGGGAGCCCGAGCAGATCATGCCCACACTATTGGCACTGCGCAGCCTGACCTTCACCCTGCTTGGTCCTCCGGCCATCGTCATGGGCGCGGTAGCCATGGCGGCGCTAGGCGCAGGCGTGATGCAGACCGGCGGCGTCAGCTTTTACATAGGCGCCATCGGCTTCAAGCCGGACCGCATCAATCCCGCCTCCAACATCAAGAATCTGTTCTCCTTGCGAGCCGCCGCCCGGCTGGGCAAGTCGCTCATTCCTGCCGCCATCCTGGCGGTCTTCGCGGTGCAGCGCATCGCCAAACAGTTGACCATTCCGCCGTTCTCCACCACCCGGCTGGAGGTTCTGGGCAGCGACTGCTTCGGCCTGCTCAAGGCTACCGCCTGGCTGCTCTTTGCCTGGTCCATCGTCGACTATCTGGTGGAATGGCAGAGCCGCGAATCCCGCCTGAAGATGAGCAAGCAGGACCAGCGCGACGAGATGAAGGAGACCGAGGGCAATCCCCAGATTCGCGGCCGTATCCGCAGCCTGCAGCGGCAGATGCGCAAAAAGAAGGTCAAGAACGATGTCTCCAAGGCTGCCGTGGTGATTACCAATCCTACCCATTATGCGGTCGCCCTGGGCTTTGACTTCTCCACCATGGACGCGCCCAAGGTGCTGGCCAAGGGCCGCAACCTGCTGGCCGAGGAGATCAAGGCCGAAGCGCGCTGGGGCGGCATTCCCATCGTGGAAAATCCGCCGCTGGCCCGTTCCCTCTATCGAGCCGTCGAAGTCGGCCAGGCCATCCCCGGCGACCTGTATTCCGCCGTAGCCGGTATTCTGGCCTATCTTTATCGTCAGCGGGTGGAGCAGGAAGTGCGCGATCGCCGCGCCCGCGCCGCTCAAGCTGCCGCACAGAACCGCCGTAACGAGTCCGGCGCCGCACCTGGAGGAGGTCCCCGATGAGCACTACCGCGCTGGCTCCCGGCCCCATCGTCAATGCATCCATCCTGCACCGGATGCGCGAGTATATTCTGCCCATGGCCGCCATTAGCGTGATCTTCGTCATGCTGGTGCCGCTGCCCGCCTGGGCTTTGGACTTTTTGCTGGCCATCTCCATGGCCGCCTCGATCATCGTCTTTCTCTCCGCGGTGCAGATTCGTCGTGCCGTCGAACTCAGCGTCTTCCCCACGCTGCTGCTGTTGCTGACCCTCTTCCGCCTGGCGCTGAACATCGCTTCCAGCCGCCGCATCCTGCTCCACGGGCAAGAGGGAACCGCCGCCGCCGGCAAGGTCATCGAGGCCTTTGGACAATTCGTTGTGGGCGGCAACTACGTGGTCGGCTTCGTCCTCTTCCTGGCTTTGATCGCCATCCAATTCTTGGTGGTTTCTCATGGAGCAGTGCGCACCGCCGAGGTCACCGCCCGCTTCACCCTGGACGCCCTGCCCGGCAAGCAGATGGCCATCGACGCCGACATGAATGCCGGCCTTATCGACGAGCAGGAGGCGCGCCGCCGCCGCCAGGCCATCGCCCGCGAGGCTGAGTTCTACGGCGCCATGGACGGCGCCGCCCGCTTCAATCAGCGCGATTCCATGGCCACCATCCTGATTACCGGCATCAACATCATCGCCGGCCTGCTCATCGGCACCTTGCAGCAGGGCGTGGAACTGGCCGAGGCCGCCCGCACCTACACGGTTCTGACCGTAGGCGACGGCCTGGTAACCCTCATCCCCTCGCTGCTAGTCTCCATTGCCGGTGGCATCACCCTGACCCGAGCCAACTCCGCCGGCATGTTGGGCAGCGAAATCCGCTCCCAACTGCTGGCACGGCCCGCCACCTTGTATATGGCCTCCCTGGTCTCGGGGGCTATGTGCCTGATTCCGGGACTGCCCAAGATCGCTTTCCTGAGTGTGGCGGGGGTGCTGTTCTGGGCTGGCCGCAGCCTCTCGATCAAAGCCCAGACCGCTCCTCCGGCGGAGATCGCGCCTCCTGACAAGAAGAAGGCCGCCGAGGCACAGGGCGCCGATCTGGCCCAGTTGCTGAAGCTCGAGGAACTCACCCTGGAGATTGGATTCCAGTTGATTCCTCTGGTCGACGATAAGCAGGGTGGTCAGTTGCTGAGCCGGGTACGTTCCTTGCGCCGCCATCTCTCTTCCGAGATGGGTTTTCTGGTTCCCCCGGTGCATATTTCGGACAACCTCCGCCTCAAGCCGCGGGAATACTTGATCTCCCTGCGTGGCCTGGAGATCGGCCGCTGGCAGACCGAAGGAAGCCAGTTGCTGGCGGTCTCCGGCGACGCCAACCGCCGCCCCCTGCCCGGCAAAGAGGCGCGGGAGCCGGCCTTTGGCGTGCCCGCCATCTGGATCGCTCCGCAACTCGAGGATCAGGCCATCGCCTCCGGCTATTCCGTGGTGGATGCGGTTACCGTCATGACCACCCATCTGGGCGAACTGCTGCGCCAGCACGCCCACGAATTGCTGGGCCGCGCCGAAGTCAAGCGGCTGATGGACAGCCTCAACGACAGCCATCCCAAGCTGATCGAGGAACTGGTTCCCAAACTGCTCACCCTGGGCGAAGTAGGCCGGGTGCTGGAGCAGTTGTTGCGGGAACGGGTCTCAATTCGCGACCTGGGCGCGATTCTGGAGGCACTAGTGGAGACCGCCGCTGTCAACAAGGGTCTGGTGGCGCTGGTCGAATCCGCCCGCCAGGCCATGGGCAGAAGGCTGATCCGTCCTCTGCTCGATGGCGAGGGACAGTTGCCGGTCCTGTTGCTCGATCCAGCCCTCGAAGAAGAGATTCAATCCACCCTCAATCCGGAGATTGGCTCCCGTCTGCTAGCTGCCGGCGGGCCTCCCGGAGTGCCTCTGGTGCGCCGCCTGGCAGATTCTTTGAGACGGCTTATTGGTGGAAACACCGCAGCGGCCCTTCCCGTGCTGTTATGTCCCAGTCCGGCACGTTATCACGTAAAGCGTTGGCTGGAGCCGGTTTTGCCGCGCTTGTCGGTGGTGGCCGCGGCCGAGATTCCGCCCGAGATTCGTTTGCGCCCGGTAGGTACGTTACGCTGAAAGTAAGCAGATCCTGGCAGGAACGGGATATTCTTGAAGGGGACGACGATGGCAATGGACAACGCGGGGATGGCAGGGAACCAGGGGGCGACGCGCAGAAGCGCGCCGGGGGGCGAGTATCCGCCCGCCATGCCCGCGGTCCCTTCGCTGACCAGCGAGCAGGAGCGAGTGCTCCTGGAGCACCTGCCCATCGTCCGTTTTCTCGCCCGCCGCATCCACGAGCGTCTTCCCCAGCACGTGGACATCGAAGATCTGGTTTCGGCCGGGGTGGTGGGCCTGATGGACGCCTTCGCCAAGTTCGATCCCACCAAAAAGGTCCAATTTCGCAGCTATGCTCAATTCCGCATCCGCGGTGCAATTCTCGATAGCCTGAGAACCCTGGATTGGAGTCCCCGCGAACTGCGCCGCAAGGGCCGGGCAGTGGAAGAGGCGATCCGGGTGCTGACGGCACGCTTCGGCCGTCCCCCGGGCGAGGGCGAAGTCGCGCTCGAAATGGCCCTCTCACTGGATGAATATCAGCAGTTGCTTGGCGATCTGAAGGGGCTGGAGATCGGCACCCTGCACATGGAGCGCAACGAGGATTCGGGCGAAGAGGAGCTGGCCTACGTGGCCGGAAAGCCCGAGGAAGATCCGCTCTTTCGCTGTCTGCGCGGGGAACTCGAAGAGCGGCTGGCCGAAGCCATCTCGCAACTGCCCGACCGCGAACGCCTGGTGATGAGCCTCTACTACTACGAGGAGATGACCATGCGCGAGATCGGCTTGGCCCTGGGCGTGGTGGAGTCGCGCGTCTCCCAGGTCCACGCCTCGGCGGTGGTGCATCTGCGCGCCGCGCTCAAGGATCTGGCCGCGCGCGGGGCCTTCGACCACCCCCGTCCGCGCAAATCCGCGCTGCGCGCCCGGTCATAAGATGAATCCGTTCTAAATTAGAAAACTTTGGCGATGAGCTTGCTACAGGAAGTGGGGTAAGAACCTCTACCAGTAGGAAGGGTTGCGGCGGCAGCCGGGAGCATCGCTGATGATCGAAAAAACACTCAAACAGGACGAGATCGACAAATTATTCGAGGCGGCTCGGAGCACTATGCCCGAGGCTGGCAAAGGCGAAGTGCGGGCGCGTGTCGTGCCTTACAACTTCTCCTCTGCCGGTCAGATCTCGACCGATCAATTACGCGCCATCAGTATGTTGAACGATCTGTTCGCGCGCAACTTGACCCATAATCTGGCCGCTTGGCTGCGCACCCGCTTTCAGGTCAATCTGGTCTCGGCTGAACAGATTCAATTCAACGAGTTCCTGCTGCGCATTCCCGAGATCAGCTATGTGGCCTCGGTGCGTCTGGAGCCGTTGGGCGCCCTCAGCGTGCTGCAACTGGATCTCGCCTTGGCCCCGCCGATCATCGATCTGCTGCTGGGCGGTGAGGGCCGCGACGGCCCCTTGCGCGAACTTACCGACATCGAAGAATCGATCCTAGGCAGCGTGGTCGAGATCATCTGCCGCGAATTGACCGCCGCCTGGCAGCCGGTGGGCTTGAGCTTCAACTTCGAGCGCCGCCAGATGCAGACCCAGGTCGCGCGCATCATGTCGGTGGCCGAGAAGACCCTCTGCCTGAGCTTCGAAATTCGTATGCCGCACAGCTCTGGACTGCTCAATCTGGCCTTTCCGGCGGTGGTGGCCAACACCATCCTGCGCCGTTTGACCACCGATTGGGGCCGCCGCCGCCGTCATGCCGGCGAGACCCGCGCACGCATGGAAGTGGCGGCGCGCAAGATCCACTTCGGCGGCACCTTGCAGTTGCCCACGGTGAAGATCGCCGCCAGCGAAATCGAAAATCTGGAGCTGGGCACCATCCTGCGTCTGAACCTGCCCGCCAACACCTTGCCTGTCTGGCAGGTTGGCGGCCAATCCGTTGCCCAGGCGCAAGCCATTCGCCAGGGCCCCCACCGCGCTGCACGGCTGGAGAGCCGCATACAAGAGGTCAGATCATGATGAACTATCTCGATTGCTGGATTGACGTCGCCACCGCGCTGTTTTCCCAGGCCCTGGCCGGGGAGCCGGAGCTGGTCGAATCCCTGCCCAAACCGCTGGCTCCCGGCTCCTTCGGCTTTGCCGCCACCATTACCGGCGACGAAGCAGGGCGCTTTGCCATCGTACTGGACGCCTCCATTCTCGATTCTCCCTTGATGGGAGAGGGCGTGGACCAGAAGGGCGGCTGGAACGAACTGCTGCGGGAAGTGATGGACGCCGGTTGCGGCGAACTGCTGGCCAAGACGGGAAAGAAGTGCCGCGTCGAGAAGTTCGAAGAAATCGATGGCGAGGCCAAGGTCTCGCGCGCCTTCCAACTGAAGGCCGGCGATCGTTCTTGGACCATTCTGGTGCGCGACGAAGTGCGTGCTCCCAAAGTGCCCAAGGCCGAGGTTCCCAAGGCCGATGCCCCCAAGGCTGCCGCGCCCCCCCCGCCGGTGCCTCCGCCGGCGGTGCCGCAACTGAGTCCGGGCATCGAGTTGCTCCTCGATGTCGAGCTGGAAGCCACGCTGCGCTTCGGCTGCCGGGAGATGCCGCTGGGCGAGATCCTCGATCTGGGGCCCGGGGACGTTGTGCAACTCGACCGTCACGTAGCCGATCCGGTGGATCTGATCGTCGGCGACAAGATCGTTGCCCGCGGCGAAGTGGTGCTGGTCAACGGCAATTTTGGCCTGCGCGTCACCGAGGTGGCTGCGCCCAGAAAACGTCTGGAGAGTATTCGATGCCTATTTTAATGCGCAAGCAGGCCAGGGAAAACCAACCCGTTGCCGCTGGACCGGTGTTGGTCGAGCGCGGCTACGAAGATCTCACCCGCACCCCGAGCGCAGCCGACAGGCTGGGCCCGCAGCCGCGCAGCCGCGCCGGTATCTTCGAGACCTGCGCCAATCCCGGCTGTTCCTCGGGCTGGCTGCACCTGTGGCGCAGCCGTTCCGCACCGGTCTTCGAGGGCGGCTGGAACTGCTCGGCGGAGTGCACCGCGAGACGTATTCAAGCCGCTGTGCGCCGGGAGATGGACGGCCGCGGCGTCTCTCAGGATAGTCACCGCCATCGCATTCCCTTGGGGCTGATGATGCTGGAGCAGGGCTGGATTACCAGCGCCCAGCTCAAACAGGCGGTCGATGCCCAGCGCGCCGCCCGCACCGGCCGCCTCGGTCATTGGTTGGTACGCCAATGCGGGGTCAGTGAGCAACTGGTGACCCGCGCCCTGGGCTTGCAATGGAGTTGCCCGGTTTTGCCCCTGGAGTACCACGATGCGGAATCCCTAACCGTCTTGCTGCCCCGCCTCTTTGTCGATGCCTTCGGCGCCCTGCCCTTGCGCGTGGCCGCCGGCAAACTGGTCTACCTGGGCTTTGAAGACCGTCTCGATCCCATGCTGGCCCTGGCCATCGGGCGCATGAGCGGCCTGCGCGTGGAGAGCGGGCTGGTTCAGGGTTCGCTCTTTCGCCAGGCGCACCCGCGCATGTTGAAATCACGGTTTCCGGCAGTCGAGCTAATCGAAGCCAACTCCGAAATGACCATTGCCCAGGTGCTGGCCAAGGCCGTCGAGCGGACTCGCCCGGTGGAGTCCCGTCTCGTCCGGGTACACGATTGTCTATGGATGCGTTTGTGGAAACGACCCCAGCAGGGACCGCTGCCCGACCCGGTTACGGTGCAGGATCTTGTTTGTTCCATTGGTTCCCATTGAACCCGTTCTGGAACCAACTTGAAGAAGAGGCTCAAGGATTTACCGCTCAAGCCGATAGACTGCAAAGTAGAGGAGCTTGGGCATGAGTGAAGTACGAGCCTTGATCGTTGACGATTCCTCGGTGATGCGGAAGATTGTGGAGCGTGCGCTGCGCCAGGCGGGTTTGGACCCACTGGTGGTGCATGAGGCCGGAAGCGGAACCGAGGGATTGGAACTTTTGAAGTCCAAACAGGTGGACCTGATTCTTTCCGATATCAATATGCCTTCCATGGATGGGCTGGAGTTCCTGCGCCAGATTCGCGCGCAGAACCTGGCTCCCGGTGTCCCGGTGGTGATGATTACCACCGAGTCGAGCGAAGAGCACGTCAAGCAAGCCATCCTGGCCGGCGCCCAAGGTTACATTCGCAAGCCGTTTACCGCCGAGCAGGTCAAGGAGCGGGTACTGCCGCTACTGAATGCGGCGTAACCGGGGGGTAGCGCTGTGCTTTTGAATGGTGTGCGCAGATCCGCTCTGGCGAGATCCAGAGCATGTGGCGTAAATGAAATGGAGCGTGCGATGACGCTATCGTTGCGAGATTCGGTGCATCTGGTTTCCGATCCGAAGAACCTCGATGCAAGTGTAGATGAAGTGTTTCAGATGATGCTGGGCGTGGAGTGTCATCGCGACCCTGGACCGCCGGTCGTTGAGCCGGAATCGGTGACTTCGGTGGTGGGCTTCGGCGGCTTGTTGAGCGGCGCCTGCGTCTTCCGCTGCGGCGGTTCGGCTTCGCTCAAGGTGGCCGCGCATATGACTGGCATGGAGTTTGAAGAGATCGACGATACCGTCAAGGACGCTATCGGCGAGATCTGCAACATGCTGGCCGGTGCCTGGAAAGGCAAGGTTCCGGATCTGGCTGCCAACTGCGGCCTTTCCGTCCCCGCCGTCATCACCGGACGCGATTACAACCTCCATGTGCAGGCTCCGGAGTTCAAACTCTGCCACACCTATCGTTTTGCAGAGACCACCTTCGAAGTGACCATTATTTGCGACGGGTTGCAGTAACCTCTTGCGCGCGGTCTCGGTCGGGCCGCGCGACAGGTTTCTGCCGGGTGCCGCTCCCAGGCCCGACGGTGGTCCGTCGAATATCGCCTCCGCTTGATTCAACTCCTATCGCTCGATGCTCATGCGCCAACCGGCGGAGATCTTGATGAGGCCCCCTTGCCAAGTGCCTGGGCTGAATTGGGAATCCACCTCTGTGCATACATTTTTATAGGAATTGCCATGCCTCGCTCCTCTTTGAGGTGCACGGGAGTGTTTATTTTCCTGCATCTAAAAAGTCCCCCTCTTTTCTTCCAATTATGATTTTGTTCTAATCTGTCTGTCCCGATTCCGGTCATCGAGCTGCTTCTTCCATCGTGCGTAGGGAGGAGATCTCGATGGACAGCGGTTACTATGCAGCGATGACCGGCCTGGTGGCTCGCACCCAGGCTCTGGACACCATCGCCTCCAATATGGCCAATGCCCAGACCCCCGGCTATCGTGCCGAGCGCGAATACTTCCGCTCCGCTCTTCTTGGTCCCGATGCGCAAACTTCGCAGTTGGGGCGCACCGTCAACAACTACGGCGTACTGGGCGGCGACCACTTGAGTATGGGGCAGGGCGCCCTTCAGACCACCGGCAATCCCCTCGATCTGGCCATCGAAGGCCAGGGATTCTTTCAGGTAAAGACCGCCAACGGCATCAGCTATACCCGCGATGGCAGCTTTCAGCGCACTACCACCGGCCAATTGGTCACCTCGGCGGGTGAGCCGGTTCTTTCTTCCACCGGCCAAACCATCAACATACCGCCCGGCGAAATCAGCGTCGGCGCCAGTGGCGCCCTCTCGGTGGCCGGCGGCGCGGTGGCCACTATCGGCGTCTTCACCTTTCCCGCGGGTACCCAGTTGACCCCCGAGGGAACCAATCGCTATGCGCCGCCACAGGGAACCACCCCGGTTTTGTCTACCGATAGCTCGGTACGCCAGGGTGCCATCGAGTCCTCCAACCAGGATGTGATTCAAGGAACCCTGGATCTGGTCGTCATGCAGCGCCAGGCGGAGATGATGCAGAAAGCATTGACCATGTTCCACACCGAGTTCAACAAGATCGCCACCGAGGATATTCCCAAGGTGTGATGAGGCAGGGAACAAGGGAACAAAGGAACGACGGAATGTGGGATGTGAGCAGGAATCGGGAATTGTAAACATACCGCCAGCAAGCATTGGTCGCAGTAGTTTGAATTTGAGCAGGAAACAGTGATCGGATGGGGACGGATAGCGGGCTTGTTCCCTTGTTCCCGTTCCCTGGTCCCCTCAAGCAGAAGGAGCCGAAATGATTCGAGCCTTGTACACCGCCGCTAGTGGCATGAGCGCACAACAGCTCAACCTGGATACTATCGCCAACAATTTGGCCAACTCGTCGACTACCGGCTTTCGTCAGACGCGCCTGCAGTTTCAAGACATGATTTACCAGAACCTGATCACGCCGGGAGCGGCGCAGAGCCAGTCCACCGTTTCGGCGGGATTGCAGATCGGCTTGGGCACCAAGTCGGCGGCCACCGAGGTCATCAACACCCAGGGCGAGTTGAATGAGACCGACAACCCCTTGGACGTAGCCATCGAGGGCTCCGGCTTCTTTCAGGTTCAGCGTCCCGACGGCACCATCGCCTATACCCGCTCCGGTCAGTTTCATATGAACAACCAGGGAACGATTGTGACCTCCGATGGCGATCCTCTGATTCCCACCATCACCATTCCGGCCAACGCCACCGCCGTAACTATCACCCAATATGGTGTGGTCAACGCTACCCTCTCAGGCCAGCAGAATCCCTCCCAGTTGGGACAGCTTCAGTTGGCGACCTTTCCCAACCCTGGTGGACTGGAGACGGAAGGTTCGAGCTTGTTGACCGCGACCCTCAGCTCCGGCGATCCGGTGCTGGGCAATCCTGGCGGAACCGAGGGTCTGGGAACCCTGCAGCAGGGCTACCTGGAGAACTCGAATGTGGATGTGGTCACCGAGTTCGTGCAGATGGTGCTGGCCCAGCGGGCCTACGAGTCGGACTCCAAGGTCATCAAGACCGCCGACGACATGTACTCGCAAGTCAATAACATGACGCATTGATCTGGATGTATTGGTTGAAGATTGAGGGCGGAAAAATGCGCACAGTTGCGAAAAGACAATTCGGCAGGGAGATCGGGACGATGGCGGCCATGGTGCTGCTATGGGCTGGATCGGCGCAGGCGCAGAAGGCCGCGCCTCCGGCCGACCCGCCGCCGGCGGCAGAGCCCATCAAGGTTTTGCGCGTCATCGACGATCCCAGCACCGGAGTCCGATGGCTGCTGGTGCGCGATTCCGATCATCCCGGCGGCCCAGGGCGCATGGTGGTTTCGTCGGAGAATGCGAGCGGGGCGCGGGGGATTTCAGCCACCGCGACGGCGCGTGGACTGATTTCGCCCGGGCCTGCGGCGTTTGATCCGGTAATTCGGATCGGCGACCGGTTGATTGTCGAGGAGCACACCGCGGTGGCCGACGCCAGTTTGGAGGCGGTGGCTTTGAGCGCTGCGAATCTGGGGGCTCCGCTGGATGTGCGTCTGCGCATCGGGGGAAAAAGGCTGCGCGCTCTGGCCACCGGGCCCGGCCACGCTACCTTGCAAGCGCTGGAGGTGCGTCCATGAAGACTCTTCGCAATGCAGTGACGCTTTTCTTTTTAACGGTATCGGTAGTCCTGCTGGGGGTCCAGCCCGGGCTGGCGGCCAGCAAGCAGAAACCCCCTGCGGCGGATAAGTCCACTCCTCCCGAGCAGGCGCTGCACTCCTATATAGAGCGGGTGCGCGCACAGCAGGCGGCCGAAGTGCGTACTCCCGGATCCATCTGGAGCTCCTCGGGCCGGCTGGTGCGGTTGGGTACCGACGCCAAGGCGGCTCGCGTCCATGACGTGGTCTCAATTGTGGTCAGCGAGAGTCTGGCCGCCTCTACCGATGGACAGGTGAAGAACTCCCGCGCTTCCAGCTTCACGGCCGGATTCACCCTTCCGTTCGTAAAAAAGGCGTCGGCAGTCAGTGCCTTGTCGAATCTGGCCGGAGCCACCGGCTCCTCGGGCCTGACCGCGCAGGGGCAGAGCACCACCAACTCCAGCCTGGCCACCACCTTCGGCGCTGAAGTCGTCGATGTGCTCCCCAACGGGATGCTGGTGGTGCAGGCCACCCGGCAGTTGACCTTCTCTCAGCAGACACAGTTGATCAAACTCCGCGGCCTGGTACGTCCCGAGGATGTCAGCGCCCAGAACGAAGTGCAGTCGACGGCCATGACCGATCTGGAACTCGAAGTAACCGGTAAGGGCATTGTGAACGACTCCACCTACCGCCAGAACCCGGTGGTGCGCTTCATCGAGAAGCTGCTGGTGTTTTAGCAGCAGGGAACAAGGGAACAAGGGAAATAGGGAATAGGGAATCGGATGCGAGAGATGAGAGCAAATTCGGAGCGCGAAGCCGTAACCAGTTTCTGGTGGTGGATCGCATTGGCGGCGGCCCTGATTCTGGCCGTAGCCTTGGCTCGCGCCGAAGCGGAAACGCATCTGGCGCGCATCAAGGACGTGGCCACTATCGAAGGGATCCGCGACAACCAACTGGTCGGTTACGGCCTGGTGGTGGGTTTGCATGGCACCGGAGACAGTTCTCAGACCGTCTTTCCCGCTCAGACGCTAATCTCGGCGCTGGAGCGCATGGGCATTACCGTTCCTCAAAGCGGCGCCAACAGCGCGGCCAACATGCAAGTCAAGAATATGGCGGCGGTCTTTGTCGTGGCCACCCTGCCGCCCTTCAGCAGCGCCGGCTACAAAATGGATATTACCGTCTCCTCGGCCGGCGATGCCCGTTCCCTGGAAGGCGGCGTACTGCTGATGACTCCGCTTTACGGTCCCGACGGACAAGTCTATGCCCAGGCCCAGGGACCCTTGGTGCTGGGCGGCTATATGGCTTCGAGCGGGGGGAGTTCCAGGCAGATGAATCACCCCACCACGGCGCGGATTCCTGGCGGGGCCCTGGTGGAACGCACCGTGTCCTTCGACCTGAAGCAGATGCACACCGTCAACCTCATCCTCAACGATGCTGACTTTCATACCGCAGAGCGCATGGCCGAGGCCATTGATAAGGCGCTCGGCTCGCCACGCGCTCATGCCATGGACAGCCGCCGCATCGAGATTCCCGCCAAAACCGACGAAGACGTGGCATCTCTGCTGGACAAAGTGGAATCTGTAGAGGTTGAGGTGTATCCTCGGGCACGGGTGGTGGTGAACGAGCGTACCGGCACGGTAGTGATTGGCGGCAATGTGCGCCTGCAACCGGTTTCGATCCTGCATGGCGGACTCTCCGTAAATGTGATTACGGAGACCAAGGTCTCCCAGCCCAATGCCCTCTCCAGCGGAACTACCCAGGTGGTGCAACAGACCACCGTTCAGGCGCAGGACAAGCCGGTTAATCGCATCGATCTGAAAGAAGGGGCCACAGTCGAGGATTTGGTCCAGGAATTGCAGAAAACCGGAGCGGGAGCGAGAGATGTGATCTCCATCTTGCAGGCGATGAAAGCGGCGGGAGCCTTGGAAGCCGATTTGGAGGTCTTGTGATTCCCAATTTGACGTCATTGACGGCCTCCACCGGAGCGGGTAGCACCACGTCCACACCCCAGCCGCGGCTGGTCAAGGCGGCCCACGAATTTGAGGCGCAGCTCATGAAAGAGCTTTTAAAACCAATGAATCACTCTGCTTCCATCACCGGCGACGGGGACGATGGGGACTCCGATTCGGGTGGTGTACTAGGCGAATTTGCCACCGAGTCGCTGGCTAGGGCTTTGAGCAACCAGGGAGGATTGGGAATCGCTAACCAGATAGTGCACTCTCTCACCCCTCCCAGTAATACCAAATCGACGCCGTCGGTAATGGGCGATTTACGCTCCAATACCGTTATCAAGCCACTGAAATGACTATAGTGAATGGTAAGGACGCCGATTGGGCGGCCAAGGAGTAAAGAATATGGACATTCGTAGCAGCTTGGATGGATTGAAATCGATCTTGGGAGTCGCACCGGCACCGGTCTCGGTTCCTCAGACGAAGAGCGCTACCACCACCTCGTCGACGCTCTGGAACAGTGACCAGGCGACTTTGAGCAGCGCGGGCAGCGCGGTATCGTTGTCGTCGGCCGATTCCGGGGTGCGCATGGACAAGATCTCCGCCATTCAGTCGGCCTTGGCGGCGGGAACCTATCAGGTGTCGGCGTCCGCGCTGGCCTCCAGCGTGGTCGATTCCATGCTGGGCGCCCGCTAAAGCTGGCCCGAATCCGATTCCGCCCGCAGGGGATGGAGTTGCGGTGCGGGTAGAAGAGGGGGCCGTTGGCGGCATGGGCATGGAGTGCGCCCAGGCGGGTTGAGCGCGGCCTAATGGAATTCGGTGCAGTCGTGATGGTCAACGAGGGGGGAGAACAAAGTGCAGCCAGCAATGAGAGAGATCGTGGTAGAAGCCTCGCGGGCCTTGGCCCGGCTGGATGCCGACCGCCTGGAGGAACTGGCTTTGTCCTGCCAGGCTCTGAACCGGGAGTTCGTTTCCGCCAGTTTGCAGGATCGTTCCTTGTTGGCCGCGCAAGCCCGGGATGCTGCTGGCGAGATGGCGGTATTTTCCAAGGTGATCGAGGCTACCGGCGCCAATCTCGAGGTATTGCATAGGGCCAGGGAACGGCGCGGCAATCGGCTGGAGTACGGACAGCCTCTCGTGCGGAACTGGGTACCGGCGGAGAACGGCCATGGCGACAATTAGTTCTGCAATGAGTATCATGACCGGCGCCCTGGATGCCGATCAGCAGGCCTTGAACGTGGTCGCCAACAACGTAGCCAACGCCAACACTCCCGGCTATACCCAGGAAGTCCCCACTTGGCAGCAAAGCGAGTCGGTGCAGATCGGCGGGCAGACCGATGGCATGGGGGTTACGGAGACCGGGGCTACCTCGCTCCGCGATCGCGTCCTGAATGAGCGTCTGGATCAACAGCAGCAGTTGGCCTCTGCCTCCGGCACCCGACTCTCTTCGCTACAGACGGTGCAGGCGCTGTTTACGCCAGACTCCGGCACCAGCAGTTCCACCGCCGGTGACATCGGCAGCGATTTGACCAGCTTCTTCGCTTCCTTCTCTTCGTTGGAGGCCGATCCCACCAATACTTCGCTCAGAGAGAGTGTTCTCTCCTCCGCCAAGACCTTGTCAGCGGATATCTCCGGCGCTGCCAATAGCTTGAATGCGCAACAGTTGTCCATCGATCAGGAGGCCTCGGGCATCACCAGCCAAGTGAATTCCCTGACCACCTCCATCGCTCAGCTCAATCAGCAGATCGAGACTACCTCGCCCAACGCCGACGCAGGTACCCTCGAAGACCAGCGCCAGGAGGACATCAGCCAGCTGTCCAAACTGGTGGGGATCAACCAGATCACCACCGAGAACAATGGGCTTTCCATTACCACCACTTCCGGAGCGCTGTTGGTGGCTGGTGCCAACAACTATCAGTTGAGCAATGGCATGGTGGACGGCGTGACCCACTTCTTTGTGGCATCCACGGCCACCGCCAGTGGCGCGACCAGCGACGGCAGCTCAGCGGGAGGGACGGACATCACGGCCGGCCTGACCAGCGGCGGCGGCGAACTGGGCGGCTATCTGACGGTCCGTGACCAGGATATTCCCAATGTCCTGACCTCGCTCGATCAGCTTGCCTACGGCGTTTCGACCGCAATCAACACCGCCAACAACGCCGGCACCACCATAAGCACCGGCACGGTACCCACGCCAAATAACATCTTCAGCACGCCGCCCACGAACGTGGCTGGAGCCGCTGCGGCGATGAGCGTGGTGATGACCGACCCTTCGCTGATTGCTGCCGCAGGCGCCGGCGATGCTACGGGCGACGACTCCAATGCCGTGGTCATGGCCAATCTTGGCAATCAAGCCATCATCAACAGCAGCGAGACGCCCACCAATTTCTATTCCACCCTGGTAGCCACGCTGGGTTCCACGGTTTCGCAGGCGCAGACCGAGAACACCGCGCAGAGCGCTTCGGTGACCCAGTTGCAAACCCAGAGCGATGCGCTCTCGGGCGTCAGTCTCGACGATGAAGCTTCGGATATGTCAACCATGGAACGCGCCTATCAGTCCGCTTCCCAGGCTTTCACCATTCTGAGCAACATCATGAATTCGGCCCTCAACCTGGGTGAATCGACAACGGTCTCCTAGCTCGCCCGCAACGGTCGAGGCGGCGGCGGAGCGTCGAGCCGTCCGCGGGACAGTTCTATCTCTTGGAGGAAAACGATGCGGGTGGATCCCTATTACGTCGCCAATCTGGCCAACTCACTGGATCAGACGCAGTCGGCTTCGCAGCAGTTGACCTCGGAGTTGTCCAGCGGCGTGCGAGTCAATTCCCTGAGTGATGATCCCGTCGCTGCCGGTCAGAATGTGGTGCTGCTCAACCAGATTCAGCAGGACGACTCGTTTACGCAGAGTTCCAGTCTGGTTAGCGGGCAGTTACAGGTTGCCGACTCGGCCCTGGGCAGCGTGGTTACGCAACTGACCAGCGCAATTTCCCTGGCCACCAGCGCCAACAACGGCACCATGAACTCCAGCGACGTCAAATCCATCGCCAATCAAATCTCCGGCATTCTCGACGAGGTGCAAACCCTGGGCAATAGTGTCTACCAGGGCCAATACATCTTTTCCGGCGCCCAGACTTCGCAGACCCCATTCAGCACCTCTACTGCCACCACTCCGGCAGTTACCAGCTACAACGGCGATAGCGACGTCAATTACCTGGAAACTCCCACGGGGCAGAATATTCAACTCAACGTGCCCGGAAACCAGATCTTTCTGGGCAGCGGCTCCAACAGCGTCTTCGGCGCTCTGAACAGCCTGGTGGCCGATTACTCTTCCGGAACCGTCGACACCGCCAAGGCCGTGTCCGATACCGAGGCGCTGGGTACCGCGCTCAATTATGTCTCGCAGCAGCGCGTCACCATCGACAACTCCATAACCCAACTCACCGCTGCCACCGATTCCATCACCAGCGAACAGACCCAGTTGACCACCGCCCAGACTAACCTGATGCAGGCCGATGTCGGCCAGGTCTCTACCTCGCTCTCGCTCTCCGAGACCCAGCAGACGGCGCTCGAAGACGTCATTGCACAGTTGAATTCCACCTCCAACAGCTTGTTCAGCAAGTTGCAGCCCTAGGGTGCTGCCTGCGCCCCCTCTGCAATGGCTTCCTGGAGGCTGGCGCAGCGGGCTTGGCGTCAGCGTGTGCCGTCTATACTGAGGACGGAGGATTCGCCTTGCTTGCTCCCCTTCGCTTTCTTTGGAATGCCACCCGAGGTCATCGCCTTGCGCCCTGGCGCAGCCCGTTTCTCTTGTGGCGGGTTGAGACCTACTCGGGCAAGAGCGCCGAGTTGCTTACTGGCCAAGATGTGATGGGTTTTCTGTGGGCCTCGCGCTGGGAGATGCTCAGCTTTCTCGCCTGGACCGCCGAGATCGACAAAGAGGCGCGCAAGAAGATGTAGTTACTGATCCGGCCAGAAAGCAATGCGACAATTGCGGGTGACCCACACTCGCCGCGTCCTTGTTTTTATGGCTAAGGTGGGATGCAACCTCGCAATCCAATTTGGCCGGATCAATAAAGTTGAGAATGGATAGGGATGGGAGAACCGCCTATGGCCTGTTTAACGGCTTGGCTGGCGGAATATTCTATGCCCCCATTCTCCAATATCGAGGAATAGACCGTTGTGGGTTGCTGTCTCGTCACTGTCCAAGGTTCACGGTTCGCTGCATTTCGGAGTATCTCGACCATGAAGATTGGTTTTTGTGCGTTCTTCGGCTTGGCGTTAACGGTGTCCTTCTGGACCGCGGCGGGCGCCACGGGGCAGCAACTGCCTCCCGCCGAACCTCCCCAGCCGTTGCCCTCGGACCGCTCCGATCTGCCCACTCTGCGGGTGCGTACCACCGAGGTGCTGGTGCCCACGCTGGTGGAAAAGCACGGCGGTGGGATCGTCTACGGTCTGAAGCCCGATGATTTTGTGCTTGAAGACAACGGCGTGGTGCAGAAAATCCGCGTTCAGGAAGAGATGGATACGGCTCCGGTGGCGCTGGTGGTGGCTGTCGAGCAGGGCGGCGTGAGCGTGCTGGAGTTCGATAAACTGGCCCGTCTGGCCCCGCTTCTGGATGTCTTTCTCTCTGACGGCCACAGTCAGGCGGCGTTGATCGGCTTTGACTCTCAGCCCCATCTGATCCATGACTTTACCCCCCACAGCGAGGATTTGAACCAGTCTCTCAAGCATTTACAGCCGGGAGACGGCGGCGATGCCATTCTGGATACCGCCAGCTACGCTGTCGATCTGCTCGCCGACCAGCCCAAGGAGTTCCGCCGTGTGCTACTGCTCGTCAGTGAAGAGCGCGATCACGGCAGCAAGCACACCAGGCCTGCGCAGGCGATCGAAAAGATCGGCCAGTCGGATGTGCTGGTGCTGAGTGTCTCCTTTTCTCCCGCCCGTGCCGAACTGCTGCACGACATCAAAGACAACGGCGACGAGCGCACTATGAGCATGATTTCCTCGCTTTTCATGTTGGTGCAGGCCTTCAAGAAGAATGTAAGCAAAGAGATAGCGCAGATGAGCGGCGGCGAGTACACCACCTTTACCGGCGACAAGGCCTTCGAGCAGCATATTCTTGACGCTGCCCGCCACACCCGCAACCGCTACCTGCTCACCTTCAGTCCCACCGACCCCACTCCCGGCCTGCACACTATCAAGGTCCGCACCGCCCAGGACTACGGAGCCCGGGTAGTGGCGCGGGCCAACTACTGGCGAGCCGAGGAGCAGTAAAACAGCTTTTATGGATGCAGCCCTCATATCCTGAGATTGGTCTCTCACCCCAACCAACTGAGGCGAGGGTGGGCACCCGCACTGCCGCTGCGCAGGTGCGCATTGCGTTTTTACGCGAAGGGGAATTCAACGCCCGCCAATTCCGTTTTGGCGACTCCTGTCTCTGACCCCTGTTCCCTAATCCCTGTTCCCTGGTACCCTTGTGGTTCCCATGCTTTGCCGGGATTTCCCCGCACCGGGGATTCATGGTACTCTCACACTAGACACTTAAGAGTGGACACGAGAAAACAAGAGGAGTTACCCCGCCGTGCTGGCGACTGCTAAGAAAACCACGCTGATCGAAACCTTTCGCACCCACGACACTGACACCGGATCTCCGGAAGTCCAGATTGCCATTCTGAGTGCGCGTATCGCTGAACTGACCGAACACTTCAAGACACACAAGAAGGATCACGCTTCACGCCGTGGTCTTTTGCAATTGGTCAGCAAGCGCCGCCGTCTGCTGGACTACCTGAAGGCCCACGATACCGATCGCTACCGCGAAGTCATCGGCAAGCTCGGCATCCGCAAGTAGTCAGAAAGCAACCTTGGATCCAACTTTGCTCCGGAAGCGCCCAGACCGGTCGTTGGTCACGGCCCCGGTTCCCTTAGGAACCTGGGGCCGAGGTGTACCTGGCGAACTGTTCCCGCAGCCAGGGACCGCGCAGTGGTGTGCTTTGCGCGCGGTTCCGGCCTGCTGGACGGCAGAGAGGCCGGGAGAATCGGCTCCCCCGCGCACCCCCACTCTTTTGCGCGCGTCCTCTCCTCTGCTCGTCCCCTGGTCAGTTCCTCCCTTCTCTCTGGCGTCTTCCGTACCCCAGTTTCCCAAGCGAACAACATGAATCGAGGACTCTATGTCTAAGCACGAAGTAGCCGTCGAACTTGCTGGTGGCAAGCGGTTGGTCTTTGAGACCGGGCGCATGGCTAAGCAGGCCTCTGGCGCCGCCCTGGTGAGCACTGGCGAGACCGTCGTTCTGGCCACCGCCGTGGCTTCTCCCGATCCGCGGGAAGGCATCGACTTTTTCCCCCTGACTGTCGATTACCGCGAATACACTTACGCCGGTGGACGCATCCCCGGAGGCTTCATCAAGCGCGAAGGCCGTCCCAGCGAGAAGGAAGTCCTGACTTGCCGGCAGATCGATCGCCCCATTCGTCCCCTCTTCCCCGACGGCTTCCGCAACGAGACCCAGGTGATTGCCCTGGTCTTCTCGGCCGACAAAGAGAACGATCCGGACGTGGTGGCCATCAATGCCGCCGCCTGTGCCCTGGCCCTGAGCGACATCCCCTTCAGCGCCACCGTGGGCGCCGTGCGCGTGGGCCGCGTCGAGGGTGAGTTTGTCATCAATCCCACCTATTCCGAGCGCGCCGCCACCACTGTCAACATCATGGTAGTCGGCCACAAGGACGGCATCGTGATGATCGAGTCGGGCGCCAAGGAAGAGACCGAAGAGGTCATCCTGGCGGCCATCGAGTTCGCCCATACCGAGATCAAGAAGATCGTGGTGGCCATCGACGAGCTGGTAGCTCTGGCCGGCAAGACCAAGCGCAGCTTTACCGCGCCGGAGTTCGACCAGGCTTACTACGACGAACTCTACGCCAAGATCGGCGACCGCCTCAAGGACGCTCTGGACACCAAGACTCACGGCAAGACGGAAAGCTACGCCCTGATCAAGCAGATCAAGGACGAACTGGCTGCCGCTTTGCCCGCCGACGATCCCGGCGCCAAGAAGAAGCTCGGCACCTATTACGAGCATCTGCGCGAGCGCATCTTCCGCGCCCAGGTGACCAAGGACCGCATTCGTCCTGATCGCCGCGCCTTCGACGAAATCCGCCCCATCAGCATCGAGAACTCCGTTCTCCCCCGCACCCACGGTTCCGCGCTCTTTACCCGCGGCGAGACCCAGGCGCTGGTTACGGCCACGCTGGGCACCACCGACGACGGTCAGCGGCTGGAGAGCTACGAGGGCGAGCAGCGCAAGAACTTCATGCTGCACTACAACTTTCCGCCTTTCTGCGTGGGCGAGACGGGCCGCATGGGCGGCACCGGACGGCGCGAGATCGGCCACGGCGCACTGGCCGAGCGGGCCATCTCCGCGGTGCTTCCCAGTGCCGAGGAGTCTCCCTACTCGATCCGCATCGTCAGCGACATTCTCGAATCCAACGGCTCTTCGTCGATGGCTTCGGTCTGCGGCGCCAGCTTGGCGCTGTTTGACGCCGGCATTGCCCTCAAGGGAGCAGTGGCGGGCGTGGCCATGGGCCTGGTCAAGGAAGGCGACGATTACGCCATTCTGACCGACATCGCCGGCGCCGAAGATCACTACGGCGACATGGACTTCAAGGTGGCCGGCACCCGCAAGGGCATCACCGCCTTGCAGATGGACATCAAGATCGGCGGCCTCACCCGCGAGATCCTGCAGCAGGCCATGGAGCAGGCGCGTCAGGGCCGGCTCTTCCTGCTGGACAAGATGGACGCGGTTCTGGATGGACCCCGCACAGAGCGTTCTGCTTACGCGCCGCGTATCGAAACCGTCATGATCCCCACCGATAAGATCCGTGATCTCATCGGCAAGGGCGGCGCCACCATCCGCGGCATCATCGAACAGACCGGCGCCAAGATCGATGTTGACGACACCGGCCGCGTCAATGTTGCCTCCTGCGACGCCGAGGGCCTAAAGAAGGCGCTCGAGTTGATCGGTAACATCACCGCTGTCCCCGAGATCGGCAAGATCTATCTGGGCAAGGTGGTTCGTCTGGCCGAGTTCGGCGCTTTTGTCGAGCTTTTCCCTGGCACCGATGGCTTGCTGCACATCTCCGAGATCGCCGAGCACCGGGTCAAGGAAGTCAAGGACGAGCTGCGCGAGGGCGATCAGGTGATGGTCAAGGTTCTGGCCATCGAAGGCAATCGCATCAAGCTTAGCCGCAAGGCCCTCATCAAGGAGCAGAAGGCCAAGCTGGCCCAGTCCGCTCCCGCCGAGGCCTCCGAAGTGGCCGAGGAAGAGACGGTTGCCGCCCCCGCGGCTCCCGCCAAGACGCTCAGCGAATTCGACGAGCGCCAGCCGAAGTCCAATCAGAGCACCATCCTGATTGAGGGTGGCGAGGACTTCGACGAAGAGGGTGAAGAGTTCGACGAGGAGAACGAGCCGAACTTCAACCGTGCCGATGGCGCTGTCGCCGCTCCTGGAGCTGCTGCCGGTCGTCCCGCCGCTGGTGCAGCTAATACCGCAGCCAACAACAATCGCCGTCGCCGTCGTCGCCGTCCCGGTGGCCCCGGTGGTGGTCGCGGACCCGGCGGCCAGGCGTAATCGCCTGACCTGCTGCTAGATCAACGGCCCGGAGGAATCCTCCGGGCCGTTGCCGTTTACCTGCATGGTGCGTGTTTCGATCCCTCCCAATCCTAATATGATCCCTACAGGCCGCAGCGATGCTGTCATTCTGAGCAGCCCGGCTCTACGCGTCGCGTTACGGCGGAGATGAATTACCCACGCCAACATCGGCCCCGCAAGGGACGGCAGGATAAAAGCCCAGGACAAGCGCAGCGTAGTTCTGGGAAAGAGGCCAAAATCAATCTCCATCCCCGTAGCGGCGTGACGAAAGGCATCTTCTTCAAAGAGAACCGGCCGAAGCGAAGCCGCAGGGAACCTGCATTTCGTTCCTTTGCCGCGACCGGGCCAACCTCGACACGAGTGAGGGCCGGCTCAATACTGGATGCGAAGCTCTTCGGCGTCTTCTTCATCGACGGTGGGGAACGCCGGTTCCCGCTGGCGCAGGCCGCGCCGGTGGTTTTTGTGCCGATACATGCGCAGATCGGCGGCGATGCGCAACTCTTCTTCGTCCGCGGCATCCTCGGGAAAGATGGCGATGCCCAGGCTGGCGCCCACCTGTACCGTATGTCCGCCCACTTCCATGGGGAGTTCCAGCAACTGCAGCAGAGATGTACCCACCCCTTCGGCATCGGCGCGGTTGGAGGGTTCCAAGATAAGCGAGAACTCGTCCCCCCCGGTGCGGGCTACGGTGTCGGTGCGGCGTACTCGCCGGAGAAGGGCTTTACCCACCTCATGTAGCAGCTGATCGCCAGTGTGATGGCCGAGTGTGTCGTTGACTTCCTTGAAGCGATCCAAGTCGAGCAACAGCAGAGCGGTTTGAGAGCCGTTGCGCCGCGAGCGCTCCAGAGCGGTGGTCAGGCGGTCTTGAAAGAGGCGCCGATTGGCCAGGCCGGTGAGTTCGTCGTGCAGTGCCAGAAATTTGTTGTGCTCGATCTGGTCCTCGAGCAGCAGCAGAATCATACCCACCGCCACCACATATTTGGGCAGATTCCAGACTCCGCTCTCGATGGTGACCTTGGGCAGGTAGAGGGTCATCAATGGCGCAGCCACGAAGACGGAGGCCCAGGCAAAGAACCCGGCAATGGTGACCAGCGCCCCGGCCGTGGCACGACGGTAGGCATACCAGAAGTGGATGCCGCAGCCCAGATAGACGGTAAACAGTACGGCATTCAAGGCTATATAGCTGCCGCCGCTGCGGTTCTGCATGACCAGCACAAAGATCGAAAGAAGCATGTTGAGCAGAACGGTGAACCGGCGCAACATATGAAAGAAGCCAAGCCTGCTGAAAAAGACCACCCCCAGCGGGCCAAGTCCGAGCATGGCCGCCGCGGTATTCAACGCCCACAGTGGCGTCTGGTCCATCAAGAGCAAACCAATGTAGAGCGTGTTGACGCCAATGAGGGTAACGCGCATCCAGTGACTGGATCTCTCCTGGCTATAGGGGAGGGAAGCGGAGATGAACAGAATACCGGCCCAAACCAGCGACGAGAGCAGGATGGTCATCACCAGAGTTCCCCAGATGCCTGGTGCAAAGCGAAACAGAGAGCAGAGAAAGTGAAGCAGAATCATCAGCCAGCCGGTCAACCACATGCCGGAGACAGGGGTACCGCTGCGCCGCGTCACCGACGCGAACGCACATACCAGAAGCGCAACGGCAGCTATATCCGGTAGGTCGCTCCAGTTCACTCTTCTACCCCAAATCCTGTCTAGTTAACCTATAGAATCGCCGATTTCCCTGGGCATTGAAAAGATCAATGCAGTACCAATGAAAAATTATCCCGCACTAAGGTAACTCCATTCTCTCACAGTAGCTAATTCTTGTGCGGCACGGGCAGATTCCACCTGCCGGGCCGCTGCGGTCTTCTACACTTGATGGGATGGCAGCGGCAATCTACATTGTGGTGGAAGGCGATGATCCGGGCTACGACATCTTTGTCCATGGACGCGCCTTGGCGCGCCACGAAGATGCGCTGGGGCACTTGGCCGGCCAATTGCGGGTACGTCCCTTGCTGGATTTCTTCTCCGCTGACGTAAACGCCATGGCGTTGCTGGCGGAGCGGGAAGCGGGGATGGAGGAATGGGGCGACTGCGTTCCCCGGCCGCAGTGGTTTTCTCCCGCCGATGGCCTGGAGACGGTGCGCGCCCTGATCGGTTTTCTGGCCGATCACCCCGCCGCGCTGGGCTCCGAAACCCGTCCGGTGCAACTGGAATTGGCAGAATTCGAACAGGTTCTGAGCAAAACCCTGCTCCGCAGTCTGCGCTGGCACCTCGCGGTGAGCTTTCTCTAATTTATTGATTTTGAATGTAAATAATAGGCTGCGCAGGATCTGCTTTTGTCCTTTTGATCCTTGATAAAGCGCAGCGATAGATCCGCCCTGGTGTGTTTTGTCTTCCCATCCCGGCGGGCTGGATGGACTACCGGGATGAACCCCTCCCGGTCTCCGGTTCCCGTGCACTTCGATTGCCCAAGACGCAGGCCGCCGAGAAAATCAATCCGCCTCGGCCTCGTCCCTGGGGGCGAAGACATTGCCCATGCGGCGAATCTGTGCGCCCACCCCGCGTAGCTTCTCTTCGATGCGCTCGTAGCCGCGGTCCATATGGTAAACACGGTCCAGAATCGACTCGCCATCGGCCACCAGCGCCGCCAGTACCAGCGAGGCCGAAGCGCGCAGGTCGGAGCACATCACCGCCGCCGCCGAGAGCTTGGCCTTGCCCCGCACCGCCGCGGTGCGTCCATCCACCTTGATGTGCGCGCCCATGCGCACCAACTCCTGCACATGCATGAAGCGGTTCTCGAAGATGTTCTCTTTGACCACGCTGACCCCCTCGGCCTGAGTGCAGAGGGCCATATACTGGGCCTGCATGTCGGTAGGGAAGCCGGGGTACTCTTCGGTGGAGATGTCGGCGGCCTGCAACGTGCCATCGGCGCGCACCCGCACTGTGTCCGGTCCAAGGATGTCGACGCGTACGCCCGCCTCTTCCAGTTTGGCGATCAACGCCCCGCAATGGCCGGGATTGCAGTTGGAGACGATCAGGTCGCCGCCGGTGATGGCCCCCGCCACCAGGAAGGTTCCCGCCTCGATGCGGTCGGGGATGATGCGGTGCTTGGCGCCATGCAGCTTGGCCACGCCCTGCACGCGAAGGGTCGAAGTGCCGACCCCATGAATGTGGGCGCCCATGGCGATGAGCAGGGCAGCCAGATCGGCCACCTCCGGCTCGCGGGCGCAGTTTTCCATCAGCGTCTCGCCATCGGCTAGCACCGCAGCCATTAACAAATCCTCGGTCCCGGTGACGGTGATCTTGTCAAAAACCAGATGGGCGCCGCGCAAGCGCTCGGCGCGAGCCTCCAGGTAGCCGTGCTCCTGGGTGATGGTCGCGCCCATCTTCTCCAGACCCTTGATGTGCAGGTCGATGGGCCGGCCACCGATGGCGCATCCGCCGGGCATGGCCACCCGCGCCATGCCGGCGCGCGCCACCAACGGACCCAGAACCAGCGAACTGGCGCGCATGGTCTTCACAATCTCATATTTGGCCACCGGGTCGGAGAGGTTGCGGCAGCACAGGGTGGTGCGATGCTGGGCGCGTCCGTAACCCAGCTCGACCTCCGCGCCCATAGAGGCCAGCAGGCGGCGCTCGGTCTCGATGTCCCGCACCTGGGGGATGTTCTCCAGCGTGACCTCGTCTTCGGTGAGAATGGCCGCGGCCATGCACGGCAGCGCCGAGTTCTTGGCTCCGGAAACGCGAATCGTGCCCACCAGCGGATTGCCGCCACGAATGACAAATTTATCCATGAATGATGATCGCTCCCAATCTCCTAGTCTAAATCGGTAGCGCCGCTGCGTCTTTGCCACGTTTCAAAAGATGAAGGAAGGAGGGATGAGGATCGTCTCGCGGCGTCTCCCGTGGTGGTCGAGGAGTATACTTTGCGGGACGTTCAGAGAGGGTTCTGAAAAGGAATTGCCATGCTGAGATGAGTCGTTATCGTCCTTTCGCGTGAAGGTTAATCGGTTACCTCGGGGCGATTTCGCCACGTTTGGATTATTCAAGGCATTAGGTGTAGAGGATTATTCGTTCAGAGACCCCTCCAGATGCTGGATGTGAAACCCGCGGTCGTCGTGGTTCAGGCTGCATTGTCGTTTCGCTTTCAACCGAACGCGGAGGTACACCATGGGAATCCGGGTCAAGTTATGCCTCGCTCTGCTCACAGGTGTGGTTTCGCTCGTTTTGACCGGCTGTGGCAGCGCTAGTGGCTCCATCCCCGTGCGCGCTAGTTACAGCGTGGGCGGCACAGTTACAGGACTCGCCGGCACGGGCCTGGTGTTGCAGAACAACTCGACCGACAATCTGGCCATCGGCGCGAACGGCTCGTTTACCTTCTCCGCGGCCTTGAGCAGCGGTAGCACTTATGCGGTCACGGTTTTGACCCAGCCGTCGAGCCCGGCGCAGAGCTGCGCGGTGACCAACGGAAGCGGAACCGCCACGGCGAATGTGAACAATGTCCAAGTGACCTGCACAACAACCCCGACCGTTCAGAACGAATGGACCTGGACGGGTGGATCTGAGCAGATCGATCAACCCGGCGTCTATGGGACGCAGGGGACGCCGTCTGCCGGTAATGCTCCCGGAGCGCGGGTCTATGCGAATTCCTGGACCGATGCGGCGGGAAATTTCTGGCTATTTGGCGGCTATGGCGCCTCCTCCACAGCAGCGCAAGGCGACCTCAACGACCTGTGGAAGTACAGCAACGGCCAATGGACCTGGGTGAGCGGATCCAACCAGACTGAGCAGGCGGGAGTCTACGGAACCCAAGGCTCGGCGGCGGTTGCCAATGTTCCAGGCGCGCGCTGGCTGGCTGCGAGTTGGGTAGATTCCACTGGCAATTTTTGGATCTTCGGCGGGGTGGGCAAAGATTCTGCGGGAACGCGCGGCCAACTCAACGACTTGTGGAAGTACAGTGGTGGCCAATGGACTTGGATGAGCGGTTCCAATATCGCCAGCCAGTCAGGCTCGGTTTGGCCCGGCGTCTACGGCACACAGGGGACGCCTGCCCCCGGCAACGGTCCTGGAGCGCGGGACGATGCCATCTCCTGGAGCGATTCGTCCGGAGACCTCTGGCTCTTCGGCGGGGAAGGCTATGACGCCAACGGGAATGGGGGCGACCTCAACGACCTGTGGAGGTTTAGCAAGGGCCAGTGGAGTTGGATGAGCGGCTCCAACCTCGTCAATCAATTCGGTGTTTACGGAACCAAGGGAACGCCGGCGCCCGGCAACACTCCCGGCGCCCGCGTCTGGGCTTCGACCTGGACCGATCTGGAGGGCAATCTCTGGCTCTTCGGCGGCCTGGGCAACGACGCCAACGGAATGAAATGCCAGGTAACCTTCGTCTGCGAACTCAACGATCTGTGGAAATACAGCGGCGGCGAGTGGACTTGGATGGGCGGGTCGAACGTGGCCGACGAATCCGGAATCTACGGCAGCGAAGGCACGGCCGGGCCGGGTAATATTCCCGGCGCGCGCGACAGCGCCACCGCCTGGACCGATGCGGCGGGCAACTTCTGGCTCTTTGGCGGCAATGCCTTCGACTCCAGGGTGAATCCGCAGGTCTATGGGGACAACAACGACCTCTGGGAGTACAGCGGCGGCGAGTGGACCTGGATCGATGGCCCGGAACTCGCAGGCGAGAGTGGAAGTTACGGAACGCTGGGAGTGGCCGCTGCTTCCAACATCCCCGGATGCCGCGAAGGCGCAAATGGATGGATCGACAAGACCGGCAATCTCTGGCTCTTCGGCGGGGAGAACATCTTTTGCAGCGGAGGCGGCGGCAAACTCAACGACTTGTGGGAGTACCAGGGATGGAGTACCTCGGGGCCGCATACTTACCCCAATCCCCCGGCAACCTACACCGTTGGCGGGACGGTCAGCGGGCTATCCGGCAGCGGGCTGGTCTTGCAGGACGATAGCGCCGACAACCTGGCCATTAGCGCGGACGGTTCCTTCACCTTCGCTACGGCTCTCCCCAGCGGAGACGCCTATTCCGTTTCCATCCTGACTCAGCCCAGCGGCCAGTATTGCACGGTGGCCAACGGATTGGGGAATGTCAGCTCCAATGTGACCTCTGTGCAGGTCTCCTGCATCGGTTTCACTGCCGGCCATAACGTGTGGACCTGGGTAAGCGGCTCGCAGGCTGTGAATCAGGCCGGAAGCTACGGGACGCTGGGAACCGCCGCGCCGGGCAATGTCCCTGGTGCGCGAGAGAACGCATCGAGCTGGCTCGACAAATCCGGCGATTTCTGGCTCTTCGGCGGCAATACCGGTTCGTTTAGCGATAATCTGATCGGGCCGGGCGGGCAGGAGTATCTGTGGTTCTTCGATCTCAATGACCTGTGGAAGTACAGCGCGGGCGAATGGACGTGGATGGGCGGCGCGGATACGGCCAGCGATAGCCAGCCGGGCGTCTACGGAAGCCAGGGCATAGCCTCGCCCAGCAACCAGCCTGGAGTGCGGCACAGCGCCGTCACCTGGACCGATTTGTCCGGGAATTTCTGGCTCTTTGGGGGCATCGGCGTCGATTCCACCGGTGCACAGGGCGATCTCAACGACCTGTGGGAGTTCGGTGGGAGCCAATGGACCTGGATCGCCGGCTCGAATCTCGTGAACCAGGCGGGGAACTACGGAAGCCAGGGTACTGCAGCTTCCAGCAACCTTCCCGGAGCGCGCAGCGATGCCGTGGCCTGGACCGATACCTCGGGTACGCTCTGGCTCTTTGGCGGCTACGGGTACGACTCCACCGGCACGGCCTGCTACAACATCCTTGGAGCAAATTGCCTGCTCAACGATCTGTGGAAGTTCAGCGGCGGGCAATGGACCTGGGTGAGCGGAGCGAAGACCGCCAATGTGGCAGGCAGCTATGGCGTTCTGGGCTCGGCTTCGGCCAGCAACCTTCCCGGCGCGCGCATGGATGCGGTGGGCTGGGCTGACAAAGCCGGCAACCTCTGGCTCTTCGGCGGGGATGGCGAAGATTCCAGCTTGACCGCGGGAGGACTCAGCGATCTGTGGGAGTACAGCGTCGGGCAATGGACCTGGATCGGCGGGCCCAAGACCGCCAACCAGAAAGGCGTCTACGGAACTCAGGCTGTGGCTGCTGCCAGCAATCAACCCGGTGCGCGGACCTCCGCCACAAGCTGGATCGACGCCAGCGGGAATCTCTGGCTTTTTGGCGGCGAAGGCATCGACTCCGCCGGTACAGCAGGTCCACTCAACGATTTGTGGAAGTATAGCGGCGGCCAGTGGGCCTGGATCGGCGGCGCGAACCTTGCCTACCAGAACGGATCGTACGGAGTGCTGGGAACGGCCTCGCCCGGCAACATCCCAAATCCGCGCTACGGCGCTGTCCGTTGGACGGATCGGTCGGGAAACCTCTGGCTCTTCGGCGGCAACGGCGATTTCAACGACCTGTGGGAGTACCAGCCGTAGAAAACCAGGGAGCCAGGTCAGTGCTTTTAGGTTGCGAGGGAAAGCTTGACAGCAGCCCGGTTGGTGCTTCGAGTACTTCATCCTCGAAAAGGACGGCATTCCGGTGATCGGCATCCTTTCGGCGGATAAACTGGAAGATTATCTGGAGTTGCGCGATTCCCAGGCCAAGGCCGCGATTGCCGCCAGCAAGGCAGACCTAGCTGCGCGCAGGATCCGCCCCGCGCAGAAACTCCTGGAAGTTGTTTTAGACTGAAGGCAAATCGGGAGGTAGAGCAATGAGGCTGGTTCGAGATGAGGATTGGGAAGAGCAGGTAGAACCCAAGTAGCGTTTAGGTGGCTGTCCAACGCACGCGGAGCCAAATGCTCTTTTCCAGCGGGGCTGGGGGGATCTGCCGGCGCTCATAGATAACTCCAGACCATCCCAGCGCCGATTGAGTAGCCGCCAATGCCTTGTTGGGCAATGGCGTTTCGCTCTCTTCCCATGTGAGCAAGCCCCCCACTTCCCGGTTCAAGATAGAGTTCCATTCCCGGGCTTCTTTCAGTTTCGTCAAATGCTCAGTTAAAGCAAATAGAATCAATGCGGTGAATACAATAAAAGCGGAAATCGATGAGTCCGCTCCCAGAGCAGATAGCCAGCGCTTTACAGCCATAGCGGCCCGTACCGCAGTACTGGAACCGGTTGGTCGATGGAGGGAAGCGGGAGGCCGAGATTGAAGCGGCCAGGTCGGCGCCTGGCTGACCGCAAGAATGCGAGATAAACGCCGCGGAAACCGCGACTTTCTTCCTTCCCTGTGGGTCTATAGGAGGTTAGGCTGCCGTTGTGCAAGGATGGTTGCGGGCAGCGAAGGGGGATCTCATGAGACGCATTGGATGGATCGCGGATCGGAAGCGTGCCGCAGCTTGGACAGCGTTGATTTTGGGGATCGCCGGGGCGCTATTGCTGCCCGCCGCTTTACTCGCCCAGGAGGGCGTACCGCAAACGCCCGGAGGGGCGTCTCTGGCCGCGCGTTTGAGCAGCGTCGATGGGCAGGTGCGCCTTGCGCAGGGCGGGCAGACTTTGGCCGATCCGGCGGTGGTCAATGCGCCGCTCTTCGAAGGGACGGAGATCGTGACCAGCGATGACGGGCGGGCGGAGATACAGTTCGAAGATGGCAGTGTGGCCCGCATCTCACCCAACAGCGCCCTGCTCCTGAGCACCTTGCAACCGGTCGACGGCGGGGCGAAAGCCGAACTGTTGCTGGAGAGTGGTCTCGGCTACTTTGAACTCCAGGGCGCGAACACGGGTGGTTCGATGCGCATTTGCTTTGCCGACGCGGTGGTCACCGCCAGCGGCTTTACCGTCTTGCGTGTCAACCTCGACAATCCTCCCGGCGAACTGTCGGTCTTCAGTGGCAATGCCCATCTGGAGCGCGGCAGCGCCCTGACGCTCGACCTGCATGGCGGCGAGAGCGTGGCCCTGAACGCCTCCGACCCCGCGCGCTACAACCTGGCTGAGAGCATCGAGCCCGACTCCTGGGATGTATGGAACGAAGATCGCGATCAGGTGTTGAATGCGCTGGGCGCCGCGCGCACCAAGGTGAGCGACGTATATCCCGACGCCAGCAATCCCGCCTGGGGGGATCTGGATTCCAGCGGCGTCTGGTATAACCTTCCCGGAACCGGATATGTCTGGTCTCCCTATGAGGCCGCCGGGGCCGGCTGGGATCCCTACGGCAGCGGCTATTGGATGTGGACGCCGCGCTTCGGCTATGTCTGGGTCTCCGGCAATTCCTGGGGTTATCTGCCCTATCAGTGCGGCCTGTGGAATTTCTATGACGGCTTCGGCTGGGGCTGGGCCCCGGGAATGGGCGTCTGCTCACCGTGGTGGGGCAAAGGCATCTTTGGAGTTAACATCGGTATTGCGCCGGGGAACTACCGTCCGCTGCGCAAACCGCTTCCAGTCACTCCCAATCCGCGCGGTCCACGGCCTCACCGGGGCGGCCAGGCGCCGGCGGAGCACGGCTTGATTGCTGTCAACCGAACCCCGCTGGCCGAAGGTTCGGCCTTTCCAGCGCGGGAGAGAAACTCTCCAATGACCATCGGCGGACAAACCGTGCGCGCCGTCCGACCCATCGCTCCCCGCCCGCAATATGAACACGCCACCGTGGGAAGTGTGAACCGCGGCCGCGTCGAATATGGCGGAGAGGCAGCCAAGCCGGGCGCATTGGTCACTCCGCACTCAGGCGCTGTTGCCGGGTATGGATACGGGAGCGGATCGAGAAACGCTGCGCCGCAGAACCCATCGGCTCAGGGTTCCCGATCCAGTTACGGTTCGAACAGCCGTCCACCGGCAGGCGGCAGCGCGCCGAGCCACAACAGCGGCAGCACGGCGGGTTCTTCCGGCCATTCCGGCGGCTCCGGCAGCGGCGGTAGTGGGCGCAGTGGCGGCGAAAGCTCCGGCAGTGCCGGCGGAGCTGTACACAGCAGCGGCGGTGGCGGATCGAGCAGCGCGGGAAGCGCCAGCGGAACCCACCGCTAAATCAGTCGAGATCGGCAGCCGGGGCTGTCTCGTCCTGCGGAGCGGCCCTATCTTCTTGCAGAATCCGTGCCAGTCGGGCCAGATCTTCGATGGAAAGCGCTTCCGCGCGCGCCTGCGCGGGAAGCTTTGCTCTTTTGATCCAAGCAGCGATCTCGTCCTGTGAGAAACCGGCCGCGCGCAGGTTGTTGCTCAGCGTCTTCCGTTTCTGGGCAAAGCATTGGCGGACAAAACGAAGAAAAGACGCTTCTTCCACCCCCAGTTCGGCAAAGCGCGGGGCAAATCGCCAGCGGAAGACCGCCGAATGGACCTCCGGCGGCGGTGTGAAGGCCGAGGGCGGCAGGGTAAACAGCAGTTGGGCGGGCCCATACATCTGTACCGTGACCGAAAGCAGTCCGTAATCGCGCGAACCAGGTTGGGCAGTGACCCGCTCGGCCACTTCGCGCTGCACCATCAGCACTGCCCGGTCCAGCGCCGCGCTACTGGCGGCCAGCTTGAGCAGAATCGGCGAGGTGATGAAGTAGGGCAGGTTGCCGGCCAGAACCAGTTTGCCGGCCAGCCCGTATTCTTCCGCCGCAGCCGCGAAATCGAAGGTCAGCACGTCGCGGCAGACGACGGTCAGACGGGCGGGGTCGAAGTCGGCGCGCAGGCGAATTGCCAGATCGGCGTCCAGCTCGATGGCCAGCACGTGCGCGGCGCGGGCCGCCAGGGCGTGGGTGATGGCGCCGCGGCCGGGGCCAACCTCAACCACCGTCCTTTCGCTCAGATCGCCTAGCGCATTGGCGATGCGCTCGATGGCCTGAGGGTCATTGAGGAAGTTCTGGCCGAGTTTCGGTTTGGCTGGCATATGGTTCCGATCCTTCTCGATGGTAGACGACCGGCCCGCCTTCGCGCAGGTGGGGCTCTTGCGTAGTAAACTTGGCCATTGATGGCGCTTCCGTTTTTTCGCGCCATGGGGGATCACCGATGCATATCGTCTTTGCTTCTTCCGAGTGCGTGCCGTTTGCCAAGACCGGCGGGCTGGCTGACGTGGTGGGTGCGCTGCCCCCGCAACTGGTCAAGCTGGGCCATCGGGTGACGGTCTACCTGCCGCTTTACGCCGGCGTACGCCGCCATCTGGCGCCGGAGTTGAAGTGGGCGGTCCGCTCCATCACCATCCCCTTCGAGCACTACAACCGCTTTGTAGGCATCGTGGACGGGGGCAAACGCAACGGTGTGCAGTACTACTTTGTGGACTGCCCCGATCTCTTCGACCGCAGCGAACTCTACGGTCCCAAGGGCGGCGAATTTCCCAACAACTGGGAGCGCTTCGGGCTCTATTGCCGGGCGGTGCTGGAGGCCTCCAAGCAGCTCGGCGTGCCCGAGGTCTTCCACGTGCACGACTGGCAGGCGGCGCTCATTCCTGTTTATCTGAAGACGGTTTATGCCGCCGATCCGGCGTTGGCCCGTTGCGCTACCGTGCTGACCATCCACAACGCTGGCTATCAGGGCTGGTTTCCACCCCAGACCACTGAGCGGCTGCTCTTTCCTTGGGATGTATTCACCATGGACAAGCTGGAGCACTTCGACACCTTCAACTTCCTCAAGGGCGGGCTGGTCTTCAGCGATATTTTGACCACAGTGAGCCGCAAGTATTCTCAGGAGATCCAGACTCCGGAGTTCGGCGAGAAGCTGGACAGCGTCTTGCGCGGCCGCGCCGCGGACCTGCGCGGCATCCTCAATGGCGTGGATTATGCCCATTGGAACCCGGCCACCGACAAGCATCTGGCGGCAACCTACACTCCCGAGAATCTGGAAGGCAAACACGCCTGCCGCGCCGATCTGCTGGCTGCCTTTGGGCTGGAGAAGACCCCGGAGGCGACCCCGGTGATTGGCATCGTCTCCCGCTTTGCCACGCAAAAGGGCTTCGATTTGGTGGCGCAGAGCGCAACCGAGTTGATGCAACGCGGCGTGGTGGTGGTGGCGCTGGGAACCGGCGAGCGCATCTACGAGAGCTTCTTCCGCGACTGGGCCTTCCGCCATCCCGACCAGGTGGGAGTGCAGATCCGCTACGACGACCGGCTGGCGCACAAGATCGAGGCCGGTGCCGACATCTTCCTCATGCCCTCCCGTTACGAACCCTGTGGGCTCAACCAGATCTACTCGCTCAAATACGGAACCGTCCCCGTGGTTCACGCCACCGGCGGATTGGACGACACGGTCGAGGAGTTCCGCCCTGCACAGGGCACCGGAACCGGCTTCAAATTCGACGCCTACACTCCCGAGAAACTGCTGGGAGCCATCGACCGGGCACTTATGACCTTCCAATATAAGGAAGCCTGGAAGCGCCTGATGCGCAACGGCATGGCCCGCGACTACGGCTGGGAGCAGCCGGCCCGCGAGTACGCTGCCCTATACGCGGAAGCGGCGCGGCGGAAGGGTTGAAGCCCGGTTTGATCGATTGATCCGGCCCACAAATGATTTGATTGGTATTCCGTGCATGCCGCAACAAATGCGGTAAAGCCGGGTATCGGTGTTGGTATTTGTGTACTGGATCAATCATTCTTGGGCGCTATCGGATGAAAATGCCCCCAGATGGCCTCGGCGGTGGGGCGGGGAACGACGGCGGCTAGGGAATCGGCGGTGGCCTGCTGTACCTCACGCAGGCTGCCGAAGTGAGTGAGCAAGCGCTTGCGAGTCTGCGCGCCGACGCCGGGGATGGTCAACAACTCCGACTCGCGGTCGCGCATTGCGCGGCGCTGCCGATGGTAGCCGACGGCGAAACGATGGCTTTCGTCGCGGATCAACTGCACCAGATGCAGCACCGGCGAGCGGCGATCGAGGACAATGGGATCGTCTTCGCTGCCATATACATAGATGATCTCTTCCTTTTTGGCAATGGAGGCCAGCGGCTGCGTGGGCAGGCCGACCGACTCCAGCGCGTCGGCGGCGGCGTGCAACTGGCCCAGGCCGCCATCCACCAGCACCAGCGAGGGCAGCGGCTGGCCTTCGTCCTGCAAACGGCGGTAGCGGCGCTGGACGACTTCAAACATGGAGGCAAAATCGTCCACTCCCTCGACCGTCTTGACCTTGAACTTGCGGTAGGCCTGCTTGTTCATCTTGCCCTCTTCCCACACCACCAGCGAGGCCACGGTCTCCGCGCCTTGAATGTGGGAGATGTCGAAGCACTCGATGCAGCGCGGCAGTTCGGGTAGCAGCAGGGCGTCGGCCAGCGCCTCTTGAATGGCTTTCTGCGAGGGAATCAGCACTCGGAAGCGCTGTATATAGGATTGCTTGGCATTTTGTGCCGCCAAATCGACCAGCGAGCGCTTCTCGCCGCGCAGCGGGACCGCCAGTTCGATGCGCCGGCCGGCGCGCTCGCTGAGCAGTGCCGTTAGCGTGGCCCGGTCGGAAAAATCCACCGGAATCAGAATCGAGCGGGGCAGATCGGCTTGGCCAATGTAGATCTGCTTGAGGAGGGCGGAAAAGAGCATTCCGGCGGGGAAAGGAACCGCAGACGATGTTGATTCTCCTGCCTCAGAAACGAGACCGGGGGCACCCGCACCCGAGCATTCATTCTTTTGCTCGCCATCCATCTCAATCGCGTCCGAGGAGGCCAGAATCTCCGGCAGCTCGTCCCAGAAGAACTCGCGGCGGTCGACGATCTTGCCGGAGCGGACGTGAAAGAGGTTGACGGCCAGGCTGCCGTCTTCGTAGTGATAGCCGAAGACATCGCTGTCGTCACTCAGGGCCGCGGTGGCGGCCCGCTGCTTCTCCTGGAGTTGGTGAACCACAGAGATCTGGTCGCGCAGCTTGGCGGCAGATTCGTAGAGTTCGGAGCCGGCGGCCTCCATCATGCGGGCGGTGAGGGTGCGCTCCAACTCGGCATGACGGCCCTCCAGCAGGAGCTGAGCGTCGCGGATGGCTCCCTTGTAGCTCTCGATGGTGGTCAAACCCTCCACGCAGGGGCCCAGACAGCGATGAATATAGTGCTGCAGGCAGGCGCGGGGGTGGTAGCGGGAGAGATCGATCTTGCAACTAGGAATCTGAAAGCTGCGCTGGATCAACTCGACTACGCGATAGGCCAGACTGGAAGGAAAGTAGGGGCCAAAGTAGGCCGACCCGTCCTTGCGCAGGCGGCGGGTGACGAAGACCTTGGGAAAACGGTCGCCCAAGGTTAGCTTGACGTAGGGGTAGCTCTTGTCGTCCTTGAGCAGGATGTTGAAGCGCGGCCGCCGCTCCTTAATAAGGTTGGTCTCCAGCGCCAACGCCTCGGACTCGTTGCCCACCAGAATGTAATCCAGATCCACGGCCTCGCGCATCAGCGAGCCGGTCTTGGCGTTGGCCTGCGAGGAGGCCAGCAGGTAGGAACGCACCCGGGCGCGCAGATTGATCGCCTTGCCCACATAAATCACCTCGCCCTCGGCGTTCTTGTACAGGTACACGCCGGGCTGGGTGGGCAAAGTGCGGATTTTCTCGCGCAGGTCCATGAAAGCTGAACTAAGGATAGCGGGTCGTAGGGAAAAGGGGTTAGGGATTAGAGGTTAGGTGCGTAGTGACCAGGGCCTCATGGAGAGTGAGGCGAAAGTGAGTTGATCGCCCTGGATATGCCGTCCTATCTGGAAAACGTGCAAAGGTCAGACAGTAGAGTGCTCTCCCGTCCCTAACCCCTAATCCCAAACACTTGTTTTCTACGCAATCCTTACTTGATGCGGTAATAAATACACGGTAAAAATCCTCTAGAGGTAGGCGCATTGAAAATAATCCTCATCATATCAACATGATGAGGATTGTCCCCGTTTGGCCCCGAGGGTGCATGGTGGAGGGCGAAGCGCAAACGCCATCTTCAAACGCCGCTCCAAGGGCAGGGAAGTGGCGAGAAGAGGAAATCATGAAGAACGAGTGTTGGGTATTGGTGGGAGTTGTGGCGGCGTTGGCGGCGATGGGCGCGAGCGGCTGCGCCACCAAGAAATATGTGCAGAACCAGACCGCTCCGCTGATCGAGCATACCGGCCAGTTGGAAGACAAGACGGCGGCCAACAATCGTATGATCCACGAAGTGGACGAGCGGGCGCAGGCCGGGATCAAGCAGGTGCAGGGCTCTGCCGACGCCGCCAGTCAGGCCGCCGGCAATGCCGGCAAAGCCGCGGCCGACGCGCAACTGGCCGCCGGCAACGCCGTGCACCGCGCCGATTCTCTCGAGAGCGTCATCAAAGGCCTGGACGACTACAAACCCACCGGGGACATGACAGTGACCTTCGCCTTCGATAAATCCGTGTTGAGCCCGGAGAACCGTACCCAACTCGACGCCTTTGCCGCGCAACTGGCCTCGGCCCAGGGCTACATCCTCGAAGTAACCGGGGGAACCGATTCGACCGGCCCCGCGCAGTACAACTACGACCTCAGCCAGCGCCGCGCCGACGCCGTGGTGCAGTATTTGGCCGGTAAATATGGTATTCCGGCGCATCGCTTCTATCTGATCGGCATCGGCAAGGATAAGCAGGTCGCCTCCAACACCACTGTCGAAGGGCGCAAGCAGAACCGCCGGGTCGAGGTGCGATTGTTGAGTAATGCCGCATTGGCGGGAGCTTCGCAGGGAGCACGTTAGAAAAAGCTCGCCGCATCCTGGGTGCGGCGAACAGAAAAGGATGGAGCCAGGTTCCTCCCGGCTTGGCCTTCCGTTTTCGAAACGCTCAGAAGTTACGGAAGGCATCCTTTCACGGGAATTGGGCACTGACGGGCGAAACGGGAATGTACTATTTGAGTTGATGATTGAAATCATTGCGGATGGGCGCAATCGTATGGAATTCTTGCCGCCTGTAGGTAAATTGATTTACTATTCATCTGCCGTAAAGCGGGAAGGATGAGTTCGACCCCCGCCGGCGTGGAGCAGTGAGGCATGGATTCTATGAAAGCGCGTCTTTCCTTTGGTTTCATCTCTTTGGCGGCATTGGTTATCGCCGGGTGCGGGGGAGGCAGCGGGACAACCGTGCCTCCGGTAACCAAGACCACCCCCACCATCACCTGGACTGCTCCCGCAGCCATTACCTACGGCACCGCGCTATCGGCGACGCAGTTGAGCGCCAGCGCCAGTGTTGCCGGCACTTTTAGCTATTCGCCGGCTTCGGGAACGGTGTTGGCGGCCGGTACGCAGACCCTGAACGTGACCTTTACCCCCACCGATACCACCGACTACAACTCCGCTACCGGCTCCACCACGCTGACGGTAAACAAGGCGACGCTTTCGGTGACCGCGGCCAATCAGACCATGACCTTTGGCAGCACGCTGCCTGCGTTGACCGGCACGCTGACCGGCGTGGTCAACAGCGACGGCATCACGGCCACCTATGCGACCACGGCCACGGCGACATCGACGGTGGCTAGCTACCCGATCACGGCGACCTTGGTCGATCCCAACAGCAAGCTGGCCAACTATACGGTGACCAATACGCCGGGGACGCTGACCGTAACCCAGGCGACACCGACGGTGACGTGGACCGCTCCCGCGGCCATCACCTACGGCACCGCGCTGGGCAGCACACAGTTGGACGCCTCGCTTTCCGCCGCCGGCGGCTGCGTATACAGTCCCGCGTCGGGCGTAGTTCTCAGTGCCGGCTCGCAGACGCTGAAAGCCACCTGCACACCCACCGATACCGTCGATTACGCCACTCCCGCGCCCGCTACGGTTGCTTTGACCGTCAATACGGCAACGCTTTCGGTGACAGTGAACAATCAGACCATTGCTGTGGGCACTACGCTTCCCACGCTGACGGGTACACTGACCGGCGTAGTCAACAACGACGCCATCACCGCGACCTACAGCACAACGGCTACGGCCAGTTCGCCCGCTGGCAGCTATCCGATCACGGCAACCCTGGTCGATCCCAGTTCGCGGCTCTCTAATTACGCGGTGACGAATACGCCGGGCACGCTGAAGATTCTAGCCGCGCCCTCCATCACGGCTTGGCCCACGGCCGGCGCGCTTACCTATGGACAGGCGCTTTCCGCTTCAACCCTGACCGGAGGCACGGCTTCGGTGGCAGGCAAATTTGCCTGGACCTCGCCCTCGACCATTCCCAGCGTCGGCGGACCGGCGCAGAGTGTGACCTTTACCCCCAACGACACCGCCGACTATGCCCCCATTACCGGAACTGTCAGCGTGACGGTGAGCAAGGTGACCCCGACGATTGCCTGGAGCGCCCCGGCGGCGATCACCGCGGGCACCGCACTCAGCAGCACTCAGTTGAGCGCCACCGCGACGAATGCCGGCAGCACCGTCTTGGGCACCTTTGCCTATACCTCGACCAGTTGCAGCCTGACCAATCCGGTGCAGTCGGGCACCAAACTGGTGGCGGGTGTGTACACTCTGGGAACCACCTTCACCCCCAGCGATACCACGGATTACAACTCGGCCACTGCCTCCGTTGCCCTGACCGTGAATGCCGCAGCCAACAGCGCGGTAGCGGATCTTTGCTCCACCTCGCAGACCATTCGCGGCTTCGGCGGATCGGAAGCCTGGGATGGCGTGGCGATGACGTCGAATCAGATGAACAACCTCTACGGCACAGGCAGCAACCAGTTGGGCCTGAGCATCATCCGCTTGCGCATTGCGCCACTGGGCACATGGAGTACAACCACAAAGACCGGCAGCACCACCGACTGGGACGTGGAACTGAGCAACGGTCTGGCCGCGCAGACCCTGGGCGCTACCGTCTTTGCCTCGCCCTGGTCGCCGCCGGCATCCATGAAGAGCAACAGCAGTGTCAACAGTACCGGCTATGGGTATCTATTGCCGGCGAACTATGGCGATTATGCCAATTACCTGTCCGCGTACGTTAACTACGCTACCAGCAAAGGCGTGAACATCTACGCCGTCTCCATGCAAAACGAGCCAGACTGGAGCCCCTGCGATCAAGGCGGTTCCTGCTATGAGGGAACTGTCTGGTCGGCGGCCCAGATGGATACCTGGGTGGCCAATAACGCTTCGGTGCTAACCGGCACGCAGAACCTCAACGGCGCCAACGTCAAGCTGATTATGCCGGAGTCGCTGGACTTCAATTTCGCCATGTCGAATACCACGCTGAACGACGCCAAGGCGGTAGGTCAGGTTTCTATCGTGGGCGGTCACCTCTACGGTTCGACGCCCGCCTATTACGCGCTGGCCAATACCCTGGGCAAAGACATGTGGATGACTGAGCACGCCTTTAACCCAGTCGGAGGATATAACGCCGCGACCACCATCACCGATGGCATCGCAGAGGCTGAAGAGGTCCACAACTCGTTGGTAGTGGGTCAGTACAACGCATATGTGTGGTGGTGGTTTGTCAGCGCCCCCGGCAGCGGTTACTATAACGGCTTGGTCGATCAGACCTCCGCCGCGTTGCCCACCTACTTCGGTTACGCCGTGGGCCAATATTCCCGTTTCATCCGCCCCGGCTATGTGCGGGTGAACGCCACCGCGACTCCGATCTCGGGGGTTTATCTCTCCGCCTATACCGGAACCAGCGGCGGCACAAACCACACCGTGATTGTGGTGATCAACAGCAACAGTACCGCGGCTTCGCTGCCGATCTCTGTTGCCAATGGATCGCTGACCTCGGTGACGCCCTACCAGACCACCGCCAGCGGGGGCTTGACGCCTCTCACGGCGATCACCGTAACCGGCAACAGCTTCACCGCTTCGCTGCCGGCCATGAGCATCACCACCTTCGTGCAGTAGAGCGCACGGGGAAAGCAGCGAGCTTCAAGAAAAGGAAACCGGCGGGCTTTGCCTGCCGGTTTCCTTTTGCACCTCACTCCGCTGCAACGGCACCTGCTCCTCCATGAACACGAGCCCTTGCTACTCGAAATATCAACTGCAGATTCTTCGCCTTGCTCAGGATGCCGTCTTCCCACTCAGGCGCTGGAAAGACGGCGCGAGGATGGAACACTCAGCATTTTGGGGTGAACCCTTTGGGAGAGACAAACGGCGAGTGCCCCGTCCTGGCCGCAATTTCTCCAAGGAGAGATGCGGTGTGCACGGAGATCGATCCAGAAGCGGTGTTTAATCTTCCGAAAGAAGGCTGGAGACCTCGGAGGAGCGGGAGCGGATGAGGCTCTGTACGGCATAGGGGGTGCGGTCCTGGGTGGTGTAGTAGTGGCGCACCAGCAACTCGCCCAGCAGGCCGATAGCCAGCAGTTGAATGCCGGCGACGATCAGCACGCTGCCCAGAACGAAGAGCGGACCGTGCACTTCCATCACCGCCTGATGGGGCTGGAGCAGCTTGAGCGCCAGCAGCCAAAGCGAGCCGATACCGCCCAAAAAGATACTGCCGAAGCCGAGACTGCCAAAGAAGTGCAGAGGCCGGCTCATGTACTTAAGCAGGAAGCGGATAGTCAACAGATCGAAGAACACGCGGAAGGTCCGGCTCAAGCCGTAGTGGCTCTTGCCGTGCTCGCGGCGGCCGTCGCGAATGGGAATCTCGCAGATCGACGCGCCATACCAACTGGCCAGGGCGGGAATGAAACGGTGCATCTCGCCATACAGGGGAATACTCTGGATCACCTCGCGGCGATAGGCCTTGAAGGTAGTGCCGAAGTCGTGAATCTCGACTCCGGAGAGCTTGGCCATCAGCCAGTTGGCGCAGCCCGAGGGGATACGGCGCAGGATGAAGTTATCGATCCGCTCCTTGCGCCATCCAGAGACCACATCGTAACCTTCTTCGAGTTTCTCGATAAAGGCGGGAATCTCGCTGGGGTCGTGCTGCAGGTCGCCGTCCATGGCCAGGATAAACTCCCCCGATGCGTGATCGAAGCCCGCCGCCAGCGCCGATGTCTGCCCAAAGTTGCGGCGCAGTTTGACGACTAGCACCCGGCTGTCTACGGCGGCTATCTCCTCCATAAGTTTGAAGGTGCGATCGCTGGAGCCGTCGTCCACCAGCACAAGCTCGAAATCGTCGCCCACCTGCTCCATGGCCTGCTTGAGGCGGTCATAAAGGATAGTGACGTTATCTTCTTCGTTGTGGAAGGGAACCACGATCGAATACTTGGCCATGACGCCAGTATAGACGGGTTGTAAATGAGAAAGGATGATAATCTCCTGGAGAGACCGGAAAAGTCCCCGCGCCCTCGAGTTAAAAGCATCGCGCCGGCCCCTGTTTCTAGCGATCCAATTCGTCGAGCATGGACTGCATTTCACTGAGCGCATGGCGGTTGCCGCCGCGGGCTGCGCAGCCGATGCCGGCCTTGAGGCGCTGGATGGCTTCCTGGGTGCGCCCCGCCGCCGCCAGCGTCTGCGCCGACATGAAATAGCCGGCGGTGTAATCGGGATTCTGGGCGAGCAGTGCGTCGAACTCGGCCAATGCCGCATCGGTTTCGCCACTCCGCGACAACTCCATGGCAATGCCGTAACGGGCAAAGCTGTTGCCGGGGTCCAGCATCAGAATCTCTCTGAGTCCTGCGATCTTGTCCATTGTGCTCGAAACGGGGCTCAAAATGCCCGGGGGATTTGCGTATTTGGCGGAGATTGCCGAAACTGGAAAAGGATCTTCGCCCACCGGCTCGCTGCCTCTGTCATTATATCCGGGGGCGTCGCCGCCGCCGGTCCGAATCCCAGGAGTGTACCCCGAATGAGCAGCGCCGAGACCAATCTCCTTGTGCGTACCGTGGCCAGCACCCAGTCGGAGATGACTGAACTCATCCTCCCCAATGACGCCAATACGCTGGGCAATCTGCTGGGTGGGAGGTTAATGCACTTCATCGACCTGACTGGCGCCCTGGCCGCCTTTCGCCACACCCGCACTCACGTGGTAACAGCGGCCATGGATCATATCGATTTCATCCAGCCCGTGCATGTGGGCGACCTGCTGATCCTCAAATCCAGCGTCAACCGCGCCTTCAGCACCTCGCTGGAGGTGGGCGTCAAAGTCTGCGTCGAACATCCCCACACCGGCCTGATGCTACACGTGGCCAGCGCCTACCTGGTCTTTGTGGCCATCGACAGCGAAGGAAGGCCGGTGAAGATTCCACAGTTGCTGCCCGAGACCCCCGACGAAGTGCGCCGTTACGCCGATGCGTTGCTGCGCCGCGAGCATCGCGAGTCCGAGTCCCACCGCCGCAAGCGGGAACGCCGTGCCACCGCACCCCAGTCAGACGGCTGCGACTGCCAGTAAGAAGATTTCCCATTACGACGTTTAACAGATCGCAGTCATTCAAAGGAGCAACTACTCAATGGCCCATTCTCAAGCCATGCCCGTGCCCCAGGCTCTGCCTGGCATCTCCAAGATCATCGCTGTCGGTTCCGGTAAGGGTGGCGTTGGAAAAACCACCGTCGCCGTCAATCTGGCCATTGCCCTCAGTCGCCTGGGCCAGCGCGTGGGCCTGATCGACGCCGACATCTACGGCCCCAACGTGCCGCTCATGATGGGCTCGACGCAAAGCCCCACCGTGGGCGCCGGCAACATCATCGTCCCCAACGACACCCATGGTGTGAAGACCATCTCCATCGGTTACATCTCCCCCGGCGACAAGCCGCTGGTGATGCGCGGGCCCATGCTGCACCAGATCGTCCGCCAATTCTTGCAGCAGGTAGATTGGGGCGAACTAGATTACCTGGTGGTCGATCTGCCTCCGGGAACCGGCGACGTGGTGCTTTCGCTGGTACAGACCGTGCCCTTGACCGGCGCGGTGGTGGTCTCCACCCCCAGCGATGTCAGCCTGCAAGACGCGCGCAAGGCCCTGGAGATGTTCGCCCAGGTCAACGTTGCGGTGCTGGGCATCGTGGAGAACATGAGCCACTTCACCTGCCCGCACTGCCAGCATCAGATCGACATCTTCTCCAAAGGCGGTGCCGAACGCACAGCCAAGACCTTCGACGTGCCCTTCCTGGGCTCGATCGAGTTGATCCCCGCCATCCGTGAAGGCGGCGACAATGGCACCCCCGTGGCTCTGGCCGGTCCCAAAAGCCCGCAGGCGGCCGAGTTCTATGCCGTGGCCGAAAAGGTGATGGAGCAGGCCGAAGCTGCCGCCGACAAGGCCGATGACGTGATCGAAATCAGCTAGGCACCTGCGGTGCGGCAGACGCCTTTTACCCTGCCACGCCAGAGAAATGGCGCGGAAGATTGGATCGAGACAGGTTGCAAAAACAGCGAGGGAGCGGAAATTGTTCCGCTCCCTCGCTGTTTCAACTCTCTCCGAGACGCTGGCATTCTCTCAGAAAAGCATTGTTGCCTGGAGCGCAGCGAAGGATCAGCGGTCGATTCTTCGCTCCACGACGTTTAGCGCCAATGGCCCTCGATCAGCACCCACTGCCCATGGCGGTGCTGCCATTTGTGCGCCACCCAGACCGCATGTTCATGAGGCGGGCGTTCCCAGCGGCCGGGGGTCCACACATATCGTCCGCCTTCCCAGCGATGATAGCCGTCGATCCAGACGAATCCCCGCTCCGGCGGACGTCCACGTTCTTCCACCACCGGAGGTGGAGGTCCGATGCGAATTGCAACCTGCGCGAACGAAGCCGCAGGGCACAGGGTGAGAGCAAACAAAACTGCCAAAGCGATCTTCTTCATCATGAGCCGAATTCTCCAAGGATGGTTGGATTCCGGGGCGCCTCCGGGTTGCTGAGTTGCGCCGGTTTGATGGTTTTAACGCTATGCAGCGGAAATAGTTGCGCGTCCATCGAAAACCACCGTTGCATCTTTGTAGCATCGCTGATCTCTTGAGCGATGTTCGAAATTGCTCAGGCGTCCAAAGTCCGGGGCCATCTCGATCCCAATCCCAAACCAGTGCTTGTGGCGGCGGTTAAGGCGCCCCCCGGGGCGGAGCCGTTATTATCGCCAAATGAAACGCGTTCTTTTATCCTGGAGCAGCGGCAAGGACAGCGCCTGGGCGCTGCATTTGCTGCGGCAGCAACCTGAAGTCGAACTGGTTGGCCTGCTGACCTCGTTGAACACCGAATTTCAGCGCGTCTCCATGCATGGCACCCGCCAAGCGGTGCTGGAGGCGCAGGCCGCAGCCGCCAGCCTGCCGCTATGGACAGTGCCGCTGCCCTGGCCCTGTTCCAACGAGATCTACGAGCAGCGCATGGCTGAAATCTGCTGCCATGCTGTCGCCAAAAAGGTCGATGCGGTGGCCTTTGGCGATCTTTTCCTGGAAGATATTCGCGCTTACCGGGAGCGGCAGTTGCAACCCACTGGCCTGGAGCCGATCTTCCCCCTCTGGCAATTGCCCACCGACGCGCTGGCGCGGGAGATGATTGCCGGTGGACTGCGTGCCAGGCTAGCCTGCGTGGACTCGCGCCAGTTGGACCCGTCGTTTTCGGGCCGGGAGTTTGACACCAACCTGCTCGAAGACCTGCCCGCCGGAATCGATCCTTGCGGCGAGCGTGGCGAGTTTCACACCTGCGTCTACGCTGGGCCGATGTTCTCCGCACCTCTACCGCTTACCGTGGGGGAGATTGTCGACCGCGAGGGCTTTGTCTTCGCCGATTTTCTATTGAGTGGGACGATTCGATGACGCAATCGAGTTTTGTCTCACTCAAGGGGTTCACCCCAAGTTGCCCCACCCTAGCCGCAAGAACAAATGCTCGACGAAGGTGGGGCACTCCGATTTTTTATAGAGGGGAAGTATCCCGACTTGTTGGCTGGAATGCGTCTCTCAGGCTTCGGCGGCGATCTCTTGCGCCAGGGCTTCAGCGACGAAGAGACAGTCGGCCCGGCTGACGTCCAGGTGCGTGACCAAACGGATGGCGTCGGGACCAAAGGCGCTGGCCAGGATGCCGCGTCCTTTCAAACGGGCCGCCAGTGCCGGGGCGCTGCGCCCTTGGCTCAAACGAAAGATGACGATATTGGTCTCGACCGAAGCGAGATCGATGGCGACAACCTCGATTTGCGCCAGCGCCTCGGCTAGCAAACGAGCGTTGGCGTGGTCCTCATGCAGGCGGGCGGGCATCTTTTCCAGGGCGATCAGACCGGCAGCGGCCAGAATCCCAGCCTGGCGCATACCGCCGCCCAGCGCCTTGCGGAAGAGCCGGGCGCGGTCGATCAGTTCCGACGATGCCACCAGCATCGACCCCACGGGCGCGCCCAGTCCCTTGGAAAGGCAGAACATTACCGAGTCGAAGCCGCGGGTCAATGTTTTTACATCGACGCCCAGGGCCGTGGCGGCATTGAAGATGCGCGCCCCGTCCAAATGCGTGGGGAGTTTGTGTTCCTTGGCTCCGGCCCAGATCTCTTCCAGAACCGGCAGCGACGTGCAGCGCCCCCCGGCCAGATTGGCGGTGTTTTCGATCTCGATCAATCCCGTTGTCGCACGGAACGGTCCCCGGCCAAAGATTGCCGGCGCTATCTGCTTCCAGGTCAGAATGCCTCCCTCGGCGGGGACGGCGCGCACCAGACAGCCGGAGAAGACCGCGGTGGTAGCCATCTCCCAATCCAAAATGTGGGCCCGCGACTCGGCGATCACCTCCTGGCCAGGCTGGGTGTGCAGGCGGATGGCAATCTGGTTGCCCATGGTGCCGCTGGGCACAAACAAGGCCGCCTCGCGGCCAAAGATCTCGGCAGCGCGCTGCTCCAAGCGGTTGACGGTGGGGTCTTCCCCATAGACGTCGTCGCCCACCTCGGCCGCAGCCATCGCCGCGCGCATCTCCGCCGTGGGCCGGGTTACGGTATCCGAACGCAAATCGATGATGACAGACAAGGTTCTTCCTTTCTAACGGAGCAAATGATCAAAAACGATTCGGTTGAGGCCTTTGAAACCTGCACCAGGAGCCAACCGTTGTAGGCTCCATTCTTCCGTGTGAATCTAGGGAAATATCCGTTCCTTTGTTTCACGCTCCTCATCTCGGCTCTTGGCATAAGTGCGCCGGATAATCTCAGCGATGAAAAGCAATTCGGTCAGAAACAACAAATAGGAGAGTACAGTTCCCAATATGGTCGGAAACGCTTCTTCGAGACAACCAATTATCCAAATGTGGGGAATGAGCAATGCACCAAAGAGACCAAAGATCAATGCGGCCCGACGCTCAGGTCGCTCGTAATGGCCGATCAGATAGTTCAAGCAAACGCTGGCTATCAAAAAGAAAATAAAACATAAGGGGATACAAAGCAGTAGCGCATAGGAGATCGGCATTTTCTTTTTCTCCTTCCCAATCAGGCAAGTCTCTCGTTCCCTCGTTCCCTGTCTCTACGGTATTTGCCCCATGGGCAATTCCAGCACCGGGTTGCGCTTGCCATCTTTCGATGCATAGGCCCACAGGCCATGGAAGCTCTGCCGCAATCCCGGCTGGGCCTTGAGCAGGGCGCTGAGCACGGCCATCGCCTCGGTTCGTTGCGCGGCTGGATCGGTGACCCCGGCGGATTCGTAGACCACGTCCAGATCGGCGTGCAACAGCACCGGGTCTGCCTGTACAGCTTCGATCTTCCAGGTGCGGGCGGTGTCGGGGATGGTCAACGGAAACGCTTGCCGGGGCGAGTTCCTGATCTGCGTCTCTTCCTGTTCCAGCTTGTCCAGATTGGGCGAGGAGAGAAAGTCTACCGGAAGCAGCATCGCGCGGGTCAATTCGTAGCTAAAGAAGGCGCTCCAGGGATCGAATTTGGGGGAATCGGGCCGGGCCAGCTCTCGTGCCCGAGACCAGTACCAGACACCGTCGTTGCCGTCCAGGGCGCCCGGGTGGATGGTGAGCCCGCCCAGCTTCCAGCCGGGGTTGGAGCCGCTCTTATCCCAGGCCAGGATGAGGCTCAACTGGCCCAGGTTGGGCGTGCCCTTGGCCTCGCCCAGCACCAGGGCATAGCGGCCTGGAGGCAGGGAGCGCATGGTAAGGGTAACGGTGATCGAACCCGAGGCATTGGAGCAGAAAAATTGCGTATCGGCGGGAACTGAGAGGCTGGTGGCATCGAGCAGATAGAGATTGCGCAGCTCGATCTGTCCGCCCTTGAGCAGGGAAGCGGATTGCTCGACCACCCCGCGCATGTTCTCCCAATCGGCGGCTACGGCGGGCAGCAGGGAAGTTTTGAGCGTGGCGTAGTCCTGCTCGGCGGTGGCCGTGGCCAGTCGCCCTCCCGCAGCAGTCAGAGCGTCGCGGTCCACGCCCAGCAGCGCGGCCTGGGTGGTGCAACTGGAGGCGCTGGCGGTGGCCGGCGCGGCCAGTTGCAAGAGAAGAAGAGCGGGCGCAAGGCAAATCGTGCGGCGGAGGCGCATGGTGGCGAGAATCCTCATGAGATGGCAGACTCCGCGGCAAAGGTTTTGTGAGCGTCCACGGGCCACTGTTAGTCTAGTACAGAGACGGAAGCTACGGCTCCGGAAAGACGAATTCCATGACCAGTAAGAGCAGCGCGACCCGATTCATCGCATCGTTCCACACCGCTTCGCCCCTGGCACCTCCGCCGGGGCGGAGAGCGCTTCTCGGCTCGTTTGCGCTTTCGTTGGGCCCGATGCTGAGCCTGATGTTGGGCTTGGCCCTGGGCGGATCGCAACCGCTGATGGCACAGAATGGCGCCGCTCCGGCGGCAACTCCGGCAACGACCGCTGCGACAAAGAAGCCCGCTCACCCCCGCAAACACAAGACCGCCGCGCAGGCCAAGGCCGAGAAGGTGGAAGCGGCCGCCGCTCCCGCCGCCCCGGCGACTCCTTCGGAGCCCGAAGCCCCTCACTGGCCGGTGAACGACAAGCCTACGCCCGCCACTATTACCTGGGACAGCCAGGGATTGCGCGTGGTAGCCAACAATTCCAGCTTGGCGCAGATTTTGCAGGATGTGGCTACAGTAACCGGAGCCACCATCGAGGGCTTCGACGACGATCGTCGGATCTTTGGCGTCTACGGGCCAGGGCAGGCGCACGACGTTCTCTCGCAAATACTGCAAGGCTCCGGTTATAACGTGGTGATGGTCGGCGACCTCGGCCAGGGGGCGCCGCGGCAGATTGTGCTCACCTTGCAATCTGCGGCCAGGGATGCTAAAGCCGCCAAGGATGCGGAGAAAAAAGCCGCCGCCGGCGACGACGATGACGACGATGCCGACGAGCAGCCCGCTCAAGCCGCACAGCCCTCTCCGCCGCCACTGCGCACTCCGGCGCAGTTCAATCAGGATGCGCAACGCCACCGTCAGGCCGGTAATCTGCCGCCGGATGCGACTCCACATCCTTAACTTTTGCGGCGCCCAAGGCCGCCCTGCAGATTTCTCCACGGCAGGCCGCAGCCAATCGATCGGCTTGGGTCGAATAAATGGACAGAAGAGTCGATTCGAGGCAGAAGAAAAGCCAGAGAGAGACAAACTATGCATCGCGTCCGATCCCATGTGGATCGGGCGTGAGCGGAAGTGCTTTTCTATCTCTTACGAAACCCGCGCTACCTGGGTGCGGACTTTGACCACCGCCGGGCGCTGCGAGCGGCCCATAAGGCTAAAACCCGTGCGCAACATGGCGTAGGCCGCCAGAATGCCAAAGGCCATCGATCCGATACAGGCGCAAACCAGCATCAATAAATTCACCCAATCTGCCATCGTTCCACCTTGATTGACCTGCCCTGAAATTCACACGCTGCAGGCTCCTGCCGAAAACATCAGCGGTTGCGATGCAGGCGCGTTTCACCCATTGTCGCAGAAGAGGTCGCTTTGCGCTTTGCTCTCTGTTGATAAACGGGGTACACCGTTCAATTGTAGCCTGAGCCCAAAAGCGGAGCGAGGACGTCCAAATCGTAGCGGAGAGAGGATGCGGCTCGCAGTCTCTTTCCGTTTCTCAGTTGTCGCCCCGGCTGCCGCACCGTAGAATCAGCCTTGGCAGGTTTTTTGCAAACTGCGTCAGGAAACGATGAGCGAACACGAAATTGGCAATTTCTCACAGGCGACGGTTTCGCCGGCGTGGGCCAGAATCGAGCGGGCCCGGCATCCTCAGCGGCCCTACCCCATGGACTTTATCGAGCGGATCTTTACCGATTTCAGCGAGATTCACGGGGATCGCGCCTTTGGCGACGACGAAGCGGTAGCCTGCGGCATGGCCCGGCTTTGCGGCGATGAGGTGATGGTGATTGGCAATCGCAAAGGCGGCAGCACCAAGGAACGGGTGCGGCGCAACTTCGGTATGCCCCACCCCGAGGGCTATCGCAAGGCGCTGCGCGCCATGAAGATCGCGGAGAAGTTCGGGCGCCCGGTAATCAGCTTCATCGATCTCCCCGGTGCCTATCCCGGCCTGGGCGCCGAGGAACGCGGACAAGCCGAGGCCATTGCGCGCAACATCCTGGAGATGTCGCGGCTGCGCGTACCCACCATCTCCGTCATCAGCGGCGAGGGTGGATCGGGCGGTGCGCTGGCGCTGGCTGTCAGCGACCGGGTACTGATTCTGGAAAATGCGCTGTACTTTGTGATTACCCCGGAGTCTTGCGCCGCCATCATGTGGCGCGATGCCGCCCACAAGCAACTGGCCGCCGAGGCCATGCGCATCTCCGCTGCCGAAGTGGCCGCTCTGGGCTGCGTCGACGAGATCGTCGCCGAGCCGCCCGACGGCATTCATACCGACCGCGAGGCGGGCTGCGGCTTGCTGGGCAGCGTCTTGAAAAAGCATCTGGATGCGCTCAAGGCCATGCCGGTCGAGGCTCTGGTGGTCGCGCGGCAGAAGAAATTCCGCAATATCGCCCAGTTCTATACGGAAGGTTGAACCGATTGGCGCACTCCAACTCCAGAAATGCGCACCAGCCGGCCTCTTCAACCTTGAGGCTGGGAAACCTGCGTGCTACCTGCGCAACCGCGGGTGAAGGGGGCCGATGAGTACACAGGGTGAAGGCCGACTGCGCGCCTATCTGCAATTTATTGCCGCCGTGATCTGGTTCTTTATGGCCCGCTCACTGGCTCATCGCGGCGCCGTAGCGTTGGCCAATGAGCAGTGGGTGCCGCTGACGGAAGAACTGTTTCTGGCCTTTCTGCTGGTGGTGGGCTACGCCGGAATGGGGTTCTGGCTCAACCGCCAGTTGCAGGCCGTCAGCCAGCAGGGATGGCCGCTGCGCGCCGGTTGGCAGCACGAAGCAGGTTTGGGAATGGCCCTGGGCTGGGCGCTGGCGGTGCTGTGCGCGCTGCCGGTAGCCCTGTTCGGCGGCATAGCCCTGGCCCTGGCGACGCGTTCTTCGGCCTGGATCTGGCTGCTGGCCGATGCCGCCTTCTTCGCGCTGTGGGCTCTGACCGAAGAGGTCGCCTTCCGCGGCTATGGATTCCAGCGCTTTGTCCAGGCGGTCGGCCCGCTGGGAGCTTCGCTGGGCTTTGCCGCCATTTACGCCATCGTCCAGGCGCAACTGCCGGGAGCCAGCCACGTCAGCATCGGCGTCTCGGTGGTGTTGAGCCTGGGTCTTTCTCTAGCCTATCTGCGCAGCCGCGCCCTTTGGGTAAGCTGGGGATTGAACTTCGCATGGAAGGCCAGCCGGGGACTGCTTTTCGGCCTGGCGGTGTGCGGTAACAACGGCCACTCCCCGGTGGTACAGGGCGACCCCATGGGGCCCTTTTGGCTGACCGGCGGCGGCTTCGGCCTGGACGCCAGTTGGCTCGCCTTTGTCGTGATGGTGGCGGCACTGCCCCTCATCTACCGGCTTACCCGCGAACTGGACTATCGCTACAACGCACCCATGATTGTGCCCGCTGGTATCCCGGTGGACATTGACGCCGCCACCCGCAAGATGCATGACCAAGCCATGGCCACGCCCTCTTCAACTGCGCCGCAGTTGATCCAGATTCTGCCCGCCGCGCCTGTAGAATCTCCTGGCTCGCTTGATGAGCCGCAAACTTAGACAGCATTACTCCGCATCCACGTTCCTCTTGCCGCTGATGGTTTCGATGGCGATTTCGATCACCGCGCAGCCGGCGGCGTGTTTTTCTTCTACCGCCTGAAAGCTCCTCCCGGCTGCGAATCGCGCCATCAGCCGATTCAATACCGCCGCCTTTTCGGCGCCGTCGTCGAGAAGCCGTGCGCGACCGAAGACCAACACCGAGCTATAGCGGGTGGCGCAGGCGCAGGGCGCATCGCAGGAGACAATGTGATTCGCCGTTTCGCTCACTTCGAAGCAGACGCGATCGTTCTCCGCCAGGTTGTCCAGCTTTCTGCCCTTAAGCTTGCTGTGCAGGTAGATCCGGTTCTCAAACACCAAATAGTTGAGCGGAGTAATATAGGGTTCTCCGGCCTGATTGCTGGTGGCCAGCCGCCCTTCCAGACGCGCCGCCAGAAACTCCCGCGCCTCGTCTTCGCTCATCCACTTAATAGGCATTTCTGTTGCTCCTTTTGAAATTCGAGTATAGCGTTTTCCTGATTGCTTCGATCATTGCCCACTGCGGGAGTGCAGGGAATAGCGCAGCGTTACGCTTGACGTTGAGTTTTTATTGTTCTTCATTTTCCGCGGTGGTATTCTCAATTACCAGGTGTTAACTGCACCTGGGTTTGAGGCTCTGCCTACTTCCAGCGCAGACTGAGATCGCATCGGGTCACAGATTTGTCCCTCCTGGTTGAGCATGACGGCCCCCGGGAACCAATTGGGGGCCGCTGTTGCCGGTTGGCAACACCCAGGGTTTCCGTCTCGAATTACTGGCCGGCCATGCGGCGAATCCACGCAGAAGCACTCGCCAGAAACAATACACCGATTTTCGTGGCATGAATAGAATTCCCTCGCCGATTGAATATGGTGTTTCCTGAGCGATTGCACCGCATTTTCCTGCTTGCCTCTTGATGGATCTCGTCTTTTGCGCCATGCTGTTGCCATGCAGCCGAGGCTCCAATGACTGGGTTATTTTCACCGTGCGTACAGCGCTCCATCCTGGCAAAAGGGGACTGCGTCTTCCTTCGCGTTGATGTCCTTCTGCGGCTGGGGTGGGCGGGAGCGATAGCCGGCATATTGCTCACCCCGCATTTCGCCTCTGCCCAGGTCATTACCATCGATACCCGCACTGGTGTCGTCACAAACGGAACCACCACCACTCAGACCGTCGACCGCCGTTACCAGCAAATCGCGCCCACCAGTGTCCCTCTCGACAAGACACCCCTGGACCCTAAGACTAGGCTGGAGTTGATCCGGGCCATGCAGGCCGAGCAGGGCTTCGCCATGCGCCCCTTTCCCCGCGGCCACAAAGGACTGACCCTGGCCGCCAACGGCAAACTGGAGCCCTTCGGCGAGGCCTACCTGCAGATGGCCACCGCCCAAGGCCTCTGCGCCAAGCCCGGCGACCGCCTGGTCTTGACCGACATCAAGATCGATCACACCCGCATCGTCTTCGAACTCAACGGTGGGCCGGATCCCAAACACCGCCTTCTGCGCCATGTGCAGATAGGCGTGGGGGGAGGGGAGAATCCCGTGGTTCAGGACGACAGCCAGGAGCCGACCGGCGCGCGGCTGACACTCAGTTTTGAAAAATCGGTTCCCGAACTGACCGGAGCCCAGGTCAAGGCGCTGCTGGCGCCGCTGATTTCCTTCGACCTGAAGACCCCCATACAGGCCTTTACCGACACGCTGCCCGCTCAACTCAAGGAGGCCATCCTCAACCATCGCGTTCTGGTGGGGATGAGCACCGAGATGTTGATCTTCGCCAAGGGCCAGCCGGAAACCAAGATTCACGAGAGCGAGGGACAGACGCCCTTCGACGAGTGGATCTACGGCAAGCCGCCCAAGGATGTGGAGTTCGTTCGCATCAACGGCAATCGCGTGATCCGGTTGGAAGTCGCCAAAGTGGGCCAGACGCCGGTCATCTTCACTAAGGATGAGGTCGAGGGGTTGATGCGCACCGACGGCAGCCCGCTGATCTCCCCAAACGAAGCCAGGGTCCACGTTTCCAAGAGTGGCGATGTGGAGCACGATCCTGACACCCAGGCCGCAGGCGCACCGCCCAGTCTGCGCAATCCCGGCGAGAAGTTGCCCAGTGACGATGCGCAAACCGGTGGGATGAGGCCGGTGCAGTTCCCCAAACCGAAGCCGCCGGAACCCGCGGCGAGCGATTCCACCAGACAGAATGGAGCCCCGCAGGAAAATCCATCCAGCAACCAGCCCGCTAATCCGCCCGCACATCAGCCGGGAGCGAATCCCGACGAAGAACCGGAAGCGTCACCGCCAGCCAAGCCCCATCCCCCTACAGCCACGGCCGATGCGCCCACTTCCAACTGATCCGATCTGGCAATGCTGTAGTAAACTGATTAGAGCGAGTTCCGCCTTTTTCAAGGCAGAGAGCCGCGCCGTTGAAGCCGCGTACAGCGATGGACGTGTGTGCAGAGACACCCCAAGAAGGAGAAACACCCCCATATGGCCAAGATTGCCAAAACCGGTGACCGCAAGAAGGTAATGGACACGACGAAGTCGACCGACTGTCCCAAGTGCAGCAAGCCAACGCGCATCGTCAAGCGCGTGAAGGACCGCGAGCGCGGCATTCCTGGCGGCGTCTACATCTCATGCTCTGCCTGCGAGTTCTACGAGAAGCTTTAAGTACTGCTTGAACTTCGATCCGAGAAAAGGCCCGGCCATTGGCCGGGCCTTTTCTCAATCGGGAGGTTTTTACAGCTCCTCCGCCATCTCGCGCAGAATCGCTTCCGCGGCCTCGGCTGGATCGGCAGCCTGGGTGATGGGGCGGCCCACAACCAGGTAGCTGGCGCCTTGGCGCAGTGCGTCAGTTGGGGTAGCAATGCGCTTTTGGTCACCGATGCCAGCGCCGGCGGGGCGAATTCCAGGGATCACCAACACCCCCTCTGGCCCGGTCAGGGAGCGTAATGCAGCTACCTCCTGCGGTGAGCAGACGAAGCCGCGCAATCCAGCGGCCAATCCCATGCCCGCCAGCAACGCAACCTGCTGAGCGGGAGTGCGGTTGAGGCCGACGGCCTTGACCTGAGCCTTGTCCATGCTGGTAAGCACAGTCACGGCCAGCAGTTGCGGCGGGTCGGCGACCCCCGCTAGCGCCTCCTGTGCGGCCGTCAGCATAGCCGGGCCCCCGGCGGCGTGCACGGTGACCATCTTTACTCCCAGCGCCGCCGCAGAGCGCACCGCCCCGGCTACGGTATTGGGAATATCGTGCAGCTTGAGATCTAGAAAGACGGAGTGGCCGCGCTTGAGCAGGGGTTCCAGCACTACGGGGCCGGCTGCGATAAACAGTTCCAGGCCAACCTTGAACCAGCAGCAGTTGCTCTCCAGGCGGTCGATCAGGGAGATGGCGCTGGCGGCATCGGGCACATCCAGGGCCACGATCAGGCGCTGCCGCGCCGCTTCCAGAGGATCGGACGCGGTCTTCCAGGGAGTAGCAAAAGAGGGGTTCAAGCGCTCGGGTATAGGCATATTGGCATCGTATCGCACGGCAGCCCGGTTAGGGCTGCCGTGCGTATCGTTCCGTCTCGCGTCTAAGATAGTTGCTTCCCATCCGCCGGGGGAGGATCAAAAAAGGGATGAGGGCGGTTTAAGTATGTGCGATGCGGAGCGATAACCTGTGCAATCCGTCAAGCCTGTGCCGCCAGCGGCTCCATGCGCGATTCGCGCAGCGCGGTCTGGTGGTGCGCCGGCAAAAAGCGGCAGAGGTAAACAATGGGATCCTCGGCGGCGGCCATCTGGCGCAAGTGGTACTTCCAGACATCGGGCTTGATGGTGCGACGTGTAAAGGGTTTGCGCGTCACCTGCACCACTTCGCCCTGAGAGTTGACCCTGGGATAAGTGACGGCGGGGACAGAAAAACTGATTTGCGCACCCGAGCGCCAGTAGCAGCGGGCGAATTCGTGGCTGAAGAGCAGCGTGTAGTGACGGCCCTCACTGGCCAGAAGAGACAGCGCTTGTTCGGCGCCGGGCCAAGCGGGTTGAATGTGTGCCAGATACCAGCGGCGGAACTCAAAGCCGTTGAATTGTGCCTGGTGAAGCAACAAACGCAGCATTTCTTTCCGATTCATCCTGACCATCCTGGGCCCAAAAACAGAAGCATCTGGTGATTGCGGTCAACTTCCCGCAGAGCAGGCAAGTACGACAAGGTCGAAGACCAACATCTGTCTTCTACCTACCATTAACGGCAATCGATGCTCACTTTCCTTTTTTGCCATCCCCACTCGTGGGACGGTTGGGAGATGGCGGCCATCTGCCGTATAAAGAACTCACCGGCAAAGGAGAAGGCGAATTGAAGAAAATGGTTGCTTGGATAGGCAAATATGGCCTGGGAGCGGTTTTATTGGGAGCCGCAACCCTGGGCTGGGCCGGCGCGGTGCACACCAATCCATTGAATAACGATCCGCTGGTCCATGAGGCATTCGAGCACTTCTACAACCTGGACTATCCGGGGGCGGTGGCGCGCTTCGAGCGCTTCCATGCTGCCCATCCCGGCGACCCGCAGGGCACGGCACTGCTGCTGGACGCGGTGCTCTTCCAGGAACTCTACCGTCAGGATCTGCTCGACACCACTTTCTACGCCAACGATGGCTTTCTCACCGGCCGCCACGCCACCGCCGAAGATCCCAAAACCCGCGACCGCATTCTGGCCCTGGCCGACGAGGCCATCCACGAGGCCGACTGGCGTATCAACCGCAACCCCAACGATGTGGACGCGCTCTACGCACGCGGCTGGGTGCGCAGCCTCAAATGCACCTATCTGGCCATGGTGCAGCGGTCCTTCGCCAGCGGCTTTCGCCAGGCCATCGATGCCAAGAACGACGAACAGCGGGTGCTGCAACTCGACCCGCAGTACGTGGACGCCAAACTGGTGGTGGGAGTCTACGAATACGTCGTGGGAGCGCTGCCCATCCCGTTCAAGATTCTCATCGGCTTTGTCGGGATGACCGGTTCCAAGTCCAAGGGACTAGCGATGTTGCGCGATGACGCCGAGCATGGCGCTATTGCCAGCGTGGATTCCAAGACCGTGCTGGCCTTCTTTCTGCGCCGCGAGGCCCGCTACGAGGAAGCCGTGCAATTGGTGCGCAGCATGAAAGAGAAGTATCCTCACGACTTCCTATTCGGGCTGGAAGAAGCCAACCTGCGCAAGGACGCGGGCCAGGGGATGGCGGCGGTAAGGGCTTACCAGGAGCTGGTGGCCAACGGCGACAAGCCGGGCTACTACTTCGAGGCGCGATTGGAACTGGCGTACTTCGGCTTGGGCGACGCCCAGCGCGGCCAGCGCCATTATCCAGAGGCTGCGCAGGCTTATGAAAATACGGCCTTTACCAGGAACGTTGGGCCGGAGCTGAAGATCCGCTCGCTGCTCGCCGCCGGCGAATGTCACGACACCATCGGGGAGCGCCAGGCGGCCATACGCGATTACCAGATGGCCGTCGACGCCGGCCCCACCACCTCCCGCGCCGATACCGCCAGAAAGCACCTGCGCACACCGTTCCACGGGGTCTGAGGGCATGGATCTTGGACGTTTTCAGTTTGGCTTACAACCGATTCTGAGCCTTGAAGCCGAAAAAGGATTGACCTTTATATGCCATTGGCATATAGTTCTTCCATGCAGTCGGTGGTCGAGACCCCGATGTACCTGAGAGCCGCCGAAGCTTTTTTGAGCGAGGCGGAGAGGGAAGAAATCGTTCGTACCATCGCCGCTAACCCGGAAGCCGGAGATCTGATGGCAGGTACCGGGGGATACCGCAAGCTGCGTTTTGCTCGTTCAGGCACGGGAAAGCGCGGTGGCACAAGAGTTGTTTATCTGTACGGCGGTGAGGATCTGCCGATCTTCCTTATCACCGTCTATGCCAAATCGGAGAAGGGAAATTTGAGCAAGGCAGAGCAGAATGCCCTGGCAAAGATGGCCAAGAGTTTTTTTGCCGATTACAGGTGGAAGCGATGAGCAAACTGTTTGAAGAGATGGCACAAGGAACGGCGGAGGCCCGCGCTTACATGGAAGGTGAGCGCAAGGGATACAAGGTCACCCTTCCGGGGACCGTGGACGTGCGGGGCCTGCGCAAGCGCCTGCGCCTTAGCCAAGGGCGTTTCGCAGAGAGTTTCGGTTTGTCGGTGGACGCCATACGCCATTGGGAGTCTGGCCGCCGCCAGCCGGAGGCCGCGGCGCGTGCACTTCTTACCGTCATTGCAGCCGACCCTGAATTTGTCATGCGGTCCTTGGCGAAGAGTACGTAATCCCGCGGCAACCGTTTTTGAAAGGGCCGCGCATTAGCCGTGCCGATAAAGCCCGCAAAATCTATGGGGCTTTAGCCCTTGAGGGAGATTCGCCCAAGAACTTTGGCTCTCTCGGCAAGAAGCGAATCCCACCGGGAAACGCGAATTCAGACGTGTTGAAGGGGTTGAATAAATGGTAACTTCCGGGTTGCCGACGATAAATCCAAAACGTGGTGGATCGTCGATGCAGGACGTTCTCCTACTATTACGTTAATGGCGCATCCTGTGCGGCCTTGGCTTCTTTACGCTTGAAAACAATAGCAGCCGCAAGCAAGAGACAGAGGACTAAATCGATCCGTTCGGCCCAAATAATCCAGTCTTGCGCTTCAACCACATACCAATAGAGGTTTTGTCGGTATGACCTGACCCCCTAAATCCGTCCAATTTGGAATACGATTTGGACGAAGGAAAGGGGAAGGACGATGAGCAAGAGCCGGCACACGGAAGCGCAGATTAT